>JGI24021J15306_10002247_pt1 | contig 20553 bp, 9 predicted proteins | sample Ectturendosymbi1_FD_15306 | JGI IMG/M metagenome (IMG submission 15306)
ACTATATTACCGATTCAAACGGATAGAAACCAAAACGGAAAATATTCCGGATCACTGCACACACAATCGGCGACTCCGGAATGACCGTCTCGAATGGAAAACGAGAGTGACGAGGAGAAGAACAACCAATGAAAATCCGACAGCGAGATCGACGTCATGCGACGTACGTGATAGTCAACGAGACGCGTGATTTTCGAGCATCGCGACTCATGACGCCGTGGCACGTGACAAACCAGTCAATGAAAATACGCGAGAAAATTGGCATATACCTGTGTCTTTGCCAGGATCAGTCAGTTGAGCAGTGGACATCTCCCAAGCTTAACACTTAAACCAGTAGTGGGCATATCCCAAACTGGCTTAGGCAAAACATCCAGCAGTGGATATACCAAGCTGGCTTAGTCCGAGTGGGCCTACCAATGGACTACCTTATATAAGAGAGACTTACGGCTTAGTGGCTATGATGCCGCTGATAATTTGGGCTTCTCTCTCCTCAATGAAAGAATAAAACTTGCGCTAACCCCTGTTACTTGTAACAAATCTCTATGTGTACATCAATACACCATGTTATAGTAAACTCTTGTTGTTTGTATTAAGTAACTTAACACAGGTAACAATGAACACCAGAAAAAAGCTTCGGCTGGCGTGAGATTTGAGCCCACAAACTTCAATAAGTGTCTTCGATAAGCGATACATGTCTAAAACTTATAACATCTAAGCACACATAGGTTTATTTCATGAGCCTCAGACAACAAAAGTTCAGTTTTCTGTCTCACCGGTTAATAAATCTCGTAAAAGCGTTATACTAAAACTTGTTTCCAGAATGCACAAAAATGCGTATTTTTAAGTGTAATTTTGCAAAATTTTCCCGGGGGCATGCCCCCGGACACCCAACAATGGTCGTGCCATCGGCACTTCCCCTAAAGTTGATTTGTGACGTCACACGATTGTGACGAAACTTTGCTCCTCTCGGAAATTTTCTGCGTACGCCACTGGTAGCCCTGGTTATAAGTCTACCCACACATGTCTTGCAGCCTAATAGAACTTTGTAAGGATTTTCTGTAATGATTCAGGACAGGAGTCTCAGGGCATTTTGTGTGGCCTGCGATGCTTTTTCGGAATTTTCAAATAATTAACATTTATGTTGTTTAGTTTAGTCACCGTCGTTCGAAAGTGCTCAGCCAGCAAGTGAACAAGTTCATTTTAAACGAACGTTGTTAGAGACAGCTAGAAATGATTTGCCTGTGCCTGATGATACCTTTCGCAGTAAATAAGATGTAAAAGCTGTTTCTAGTGAGGTTCAGATACCGCCATTCTTTCGTCAGCATCAATGCTTTCACAAACCGTTTGCTAGTGGGACAAGCAACAATCTTCTGACAGTAATATAATCCAGCTCCATCTCACACTGAAATGCACGAAAGATCAATATTCCCACTTCTGTGACTGTTTCTTAGTTTCGAAATGAGTTTTTCAACACTACGACCACGATCTGACTAACTTCCACGCAGGATCCGAGCAACCCCTGGTGTGTGTCGTCATAAACAACTCTAGTTACCCGACCGTCAAAAACAACAACACAGCTTATCATGCATTTGGGTAATATTAAATGCAGGCCAGAGGGTTTCTAAATTTTCGTTTGAAATATTGCTGGCTGAAAGTTATCTACTGCATATGTCTAGAGTTGTCAGATGACCTGAATTTCAACGGCTCTGCCGGTATTTTCTTGCTAATTTAGCAGAGGCCGGTAAAAGGCCAGTGATTTGAAAATCAGTGTCTGAAGCCGGTATTGTGAAAATAAATAATTTGCCGTAACGTCAAAAAGAACTATCGCAGCATTTCTTAAATTATAATGACTCTTGTAGTGAATCTTGTCAGGGCAGTTTCTTCAGCGAAGTCTATTTGCTGCTGTTGACGCAATCCGTGGTGCGATTGTCACGCCACGCACACACCGAAATGTAACGAATCAGCCAAAATACGGACAAATTATTAATTGTGGCGAAGCAACACTGATTGTCTCTCTGTTTTCGCTGTGCCGCTTACGAATTTCGACACAGCGTAGATCTGGGGCTGTTGACAAAATGGCTGGTATTTTTACAAAACGCATTTGGCAACCCTATATATGTCAACCAAAATAACTTAAACAGAAAATTAGGAAAAAACTGGGGGGGCCAAACGGGGGGCCATGGCCCACCTAAGACCCCCCTTAGAATCGCCACTGGTTCAACGGCATGTAGCCATCTGTTTACACCAAGCCCATAGCCAGGTTTTATGGTTTGAGGGGAAAATTCACATTTAAGGGGAAAGATCTTTGTTTTTATTATATTTTTTAAAACAATATTTTCTGCTCACAAAATTTGGGGGGCAGAAAAAAATTAGGGGGAGCATTTCCCCTGAATGCCTCCCGTGGCTGCAGGCCTGGTGTCTTCTATGGCGTAATTGATGCGTAATGAAAAACACTTTGAAACTGGAAAGCGTCTTCGCCAAAGTTTGAGGTTCGAGTCACATAAAACGTATATCACCGCGATATTCACGCATTTAGTTTGGAAACTGCACAAAAACAAAAATCTACGACGTTAATTTAAGGCTACGACTGACATTGCAGACAACAGCAAGCTACAGTATTTGTAGCACGCCAGATTTATCAGAGAGGAAGTTTTGCGATGGTCTTAAAGTGAAGTTTACATCACCAATAGGTGGAATTCAACAAGTTGGTGCGCCAGAAACAGCTGGAAAAAGCGTTTCTCCTTGCTTTACTTTCGGTTAGTGATTACAATCCTTTAGATACAAATTTTTATTTCATTATCACCACCTTTCACACGGAGCTTAAACCTCAGGTAAAGATCGACCATGGCATAAATTCTCCAGCATTTACACTCAGGCCCGTAACCAGAGGGGGTGAAGGCCCCCTAAAATTTTTTTCGGCCCCTGGAAAAATGTATCGGACATTATTTGAAACTATTGGACACAGTTGAAAAAATTTGGGCCTCTCCCAAAAATCTCTTCGCCCCACCTGGTGTCCCAAGCTGGTTACGGGCCTGGTATTGCCCCCTCAAAAATATATCTTTTGTGGTACCGACGTTGGTTCTACGATTGCCTTAGATCAGGGGTTTCCAAACACTTTTGCCAGAGGGCCACAAACTATAACAATAGTTCGAGGGCCGGAAATCTTACACAATGTGATTGTTTCAGGATCAGGATATGTTACATGCAGTACTACCAAATCAACAAATTTTTCGTATGTAGGTCTACATTATTTTTTCCTTATTGACAAAATGTCTTAGCGGCCGGATGAAACGGTTTCGTGGGCTGGATGAAAGGGCTCCGCGTGCCGGATTTGGCCCAAGGTCCGTAGTTTGGAGACCCTGTCTTAGATCTTCAACAGAAATTAAAACTTTCCTACATTTTTCTCAAGAACAAATGGCGATGTGATATTTTCTTGGAATTTATAGCTTTTTCATGTAGTTCAGAAGTTCTTTTCGTTAAATTTCCGTGATTTTTAGCGTTTTTTTGCAGGTTTCTTTCTCGGATAAATACGTTTTCATGCGGGACCGTGTTGCAGCCATCGAAATTTCATCTAGTTGTCGATCTGATTAGCTGTACGTAAACTCCTTTATTACAGTAGCCACAATGTGGCTATAGCAGCCACAAAGTTTATTGGCCATAAACTAAGCTACGCCACAAGCTCGTATCTTGTTGAACATGAGTTGGGACAGCTTACTGTATGTAAATACAATATATCATAGCCAGTGACGTAACTAACAGGGACAGAAGACAGAATTGCCCCCCTGACAAGCTAAATGTAAAAACCGGACCTCCACTTAACTTATATTTTGGTTTTCAGTAGGTTTTTGCTTTTTGTATTCTTGCACTATTTTTCGGTGATTTAGGGTTTTAGTATAGCCATCCACTACCGGTTTCACCATCATATCTCAAGTTTTTTTTCTGATTGTTGGCTAGTGGACCCCGTACAGTGACCTTCTTTTGCATTTCTTTTAGCTAAGTTTTCCACCCTGGCTCAAACCTCTAGTTACGGTACTGACTATAGCTATATAAAATAAGAAATGCAAAGAGAGGGCATTGTGACATTTTTGAATGTGCTTGGAGAATATTTCATTTCTCATGAAAAACGTGGACATGTTCAAAGAGAGGTCTCATACTGTATGAGACCTGTGCAGACGCAAAATCTTCCATAAACGAGTAGAGACGTAACCTAACGCGTTCTGCGTGGCTTGGCCTTGCGCTCACTAGATTCAGATACACCTGACTGACTTTCAGGAAACCAAAAATGTTGCCGTAATTTTCACCCTCCCTCACATGAGAGGAGGCCATCTGCCACAAGAGGAATATTTTATTATGGCAAAACTGTTGTGCTTTTATTTCGCTTTTACGCAAATAAAATAACAGTGTACAGTCAAGAAGTTGTTTCGTCACAATATCAAATAATTTTCAAATGAAATTCTACGGATAGCGTTTACAAAAAATTTTCCTCGGTAAAAATGTCTAAACGGCACGCACATGTGGCACATGAACATGGCGGGGTGCCCTGTGCCCGGGCCCCTTGGTCCCCCCTAAATCCGTCGCTGTTAAGAGCTCTGATTGTAAAAAAGATACTAGATTAACCTACTCGAATGAGTATGATATATTCTTTTAGTTTTGTGTACTGAATATATTTCATTTTCCATCCAACTTGAGGCACACCAAGACAATTGAAAGTACTAATGTGTAAAAACGAACAGGAACAGGAGCCATGTTGTGAAAAAGAGAGCTACAGAGCCGAAGCTGGGCTCATGAAAACTAAGAATTCCGGAGCTGGAGCCAGAGCCATGTTCATGAAGAAGACAGTTTCATTTTTGCGACGGCTCCGCAGGCCTGGTAATTACAAATGGAATTAAATCAAGCCCTTACCGCAGGACACACAGTGTGCCAACCTAAAGATTTAAAATAAGATCAATTTTTCTTTATATCTTGATTCGGTCAAGAAAGAGCTATCTAGACACTTGTAGAGGCTCCTTGGACCAAAATATCCTGCAATTTATTTGCATATCAATTCAGAACAGGTTGTTGAAAAGTGGTCCTAAGCCACATGCTTCCGTAAAAGCAGGCTATGATACCATAGGCCAATATGTTTCTTTCGGGTTTGGCAAAGATTTGCAATTGATTTGGCGTTGGCCTCATGCTTATAAAGGAGAATACAGGTGTATTGGTAGAAGGTCGCAAAAGACAGAAGTATGGCTCTATTAGATGAAAAGCAAGGAAAAGCAAAAAAGTCATGGCCTGTGTAAACTTCCAAGAAAAAATGGAGTCAATTCAAATATGATACAAACGCGGACCGCGGAGGTGGAAGAATAATAATAAATGAAAGTTTGAGCAAATAAGTTTGCCTAGTTAGATACCGTGAAGAGGCGTTATGGGACAGTGGAGACTTTTTAAATACCCACTTAATTTTGAGCCAATTTAAAATGGAATCACGCTGCTCTCCCACCAAAACGTAACCAAAATTCCAAGTGCCGCCGAAGGCGATCAGAATCGTCGTGAGGGCTGCCAGTGAAGGTACAGTTAATATAAAAAGCAAGTTTGTATGCGTAGGATGGTAGAAACTTGATCGTGGTGTTGCGGGTGAAACTCTCGCGGAAAGGCAATGGTGGGAAAGCCCCAAGTGCAAGAATTAAGTCGTTATCGCAAAAAATTACGCTTTCTTTAAATAACCCTAATTAATCCTTATATAGAGTATTTTGCAGACACTCGTAATACACGTATTAAAAATATTGTTGCAGGAAACATTAACACGTCGCAACGCCAGATGGCATTTTAAAATCATCACCTTGTCACCTTGATCCCTTACACTTGCCAAGAACTTGTTACATTGAAAATTCGCTCTTGGGGCTGTGCGTGTACTTCAAGAATGAAAAGAATTAAATTCATTCGGACCGAGTTTTTGCGAAGTTAAAATTAAATTAAGTTCTGCGAATTCACGGATCATGTTCATGGATGTAGATTTTGGTGCGGTTTGAACTGACTTAAAGATATGAGTAGAAAGTTGCATTTCCTTAAAAAAGAGAAAATTTAGCTTGTAGTTTTACAAAACCAAACACTCAAAATGCTTAGGATGTCAAATCGGTACAAAGTTATTAATAAAATATAGGGACAAAGTTTATTTAATCATGCGATCCCACAATTTTTAAGCAGACAAATTTGGTGATATAGCAATCGGAGATGACATTGTAAATTTCTTGACAAATTTTCATGTTTTCCGACTCCAGCACCAAAAACAAGAGGTAGCCAACTGAAGTCAACTCCATTGTTAATTTTCAATCTAAAACTAGTAAAAATGTAAATATAAAAGCCCAGCAGCTATATTTAAACTTGTTTTCTTTGACTGAAAAATGAAATCGCATCCAAAGGGCTTTACGCTTTTATCAGTGTCATACAAAAAGGCTTTACTTACATAGATTATGTATTTTTGTACAGACATAAATATACACTTCAGCTTTAAAGAAGTGGACTCAACAACGTAATCTTATGCTTTTTCAAAATATATATATTTAAAAAAGTGCATACACTTTATCTGAAGAGTAACTAAACTAACACCAAGTGGAGGTTTTCCTTCAGGAAGCAAACTTCTTTTGTCATCTAAAATACGCTAATGAATAATTAAGTGGGAGTTAAGAGCTACAAGCAAGACATTGAGAAAGACAATATTGTAAAACCCTATAGCTTTCTGCACGCAACGCAGTTAGAAAGACCACAGGCCAGAGATTTGATGGAAAAAAGTTGTGAAACATAGCCACAAAAATCAGTTAAATTTCGGCTACTGTTGCACAGTGTTCCTGAAAAGGGTTCACTAGCTATAAATGTGTTTAACACTGCGACGTAAACTACACAGCATCAAGACGTAAGCACTATTCCGTTTTTACGAGGAAGCGAAACCCCTACGCAGTAATGCAATCAGCTATTGTTTACATTTGTATATGGAACTGCTGATTTCCTTTCTATTTGACAGAAATGAAACAGCATCAGGCTTACACCTGACTATCAAATGACTTTCGAATAATCTCCGCCTATCGAATAACTTTTGTGCAAGTCGGAGAGCAGAAGAGTGCTTATTTACACATTTGCTTTTCTTCATTTCTTTACAGAGCTTGGGTGTTTTTGTAAAGACTTTCTAAACAACAAACAATACTGTAACTTCTTCTTCCAAACCACTTTAAAACGTTCAGTGCTATGTATTCTTCATACAAACTTTCTGGTGGTTCCGTACAACACTTCAAGATCAAAAGACTGCTGTAGCACAGGCTTTAATCAAGAGCATCACCTCCAAGTTTATGGTTTGTTACCAGGACGCAATAAGACCAACTTGCAGCATGCTCAAGGTAAAGGATATAAACTGGAGTGACAGAGGCACTCTTAATTTTGAAGGTTATATCTCGACTGGTAGTGTATTCATCGTAAAACGTTCAGACCCTGTAAAGACATAAACAAAACGTAGTGCAGTTTTAAAATAAATGCCTTCTGAAATTTGTCACTCGTACATCTGAAGAACGAACAAAATATGGGAAAAGATGTTCTAATTCTAAACATTCTAATTCGTTTTCATGATCAAACGCAAAAAACGTCGCGGTGAAACTAAAAGTTGTATAGTCTTGGTTTGTTGGCAGATTTGTTAAATAATTCACCAATATTTGTTGATGATTCGCTTCTTTGCAGGTTTTGGGAGTTTTGCTTGTTACTTCTGTGGTAGTTTCTAGCTACAGCCGACGTCAACTTCAACGATTTCGTAATGCCACAAAAAATACTCCTAACAGCACAAACGAGTAAGTTACCGGATTGCTCGTTTATATTTACGTACTGAAATGGATTTCTTTTTGAGGTGATTCGATTGGTAGTTTTGCAAACCTTTTAAAACAGATCGTTTAGTAAACATCGCAACCTTGTTGTTCATAACCGTCTCGTAGCAAACTATGAAATCATTCTTTATTCTGAGACGGGTGAGAATATGTTTCTTTGTTTTGTTAATAGCACAGAAGATATCGATCAACTATATATATGGTTAAAGGGTTGTGTATATGGTAACCGTATATATTGTGAAAAGGTGAAAAGAAAAGAACGCAACAAGATAAACCTCTTCATCCACTACTTGTGAAGCCCCTTTGACTTATCTTATTAAAGTCACAACAAACTGACAGTCACGCACTTCATCAACGCCAAGCAGAGCTGCACAATTTCTCGCATTAGTCTGCAACTGAATACAGTCTTTATGCGCAGAGCACAAGCTCGCAGAGATCAGTCGTAAATTTGTGTGAAACCTTCACTTGTGTTGAACGTGAGACGAATTTAACTTGCGATTTTTTGCAAATGTGATTCAGGCGGCTGAAGTCGAACCGGTGCGAAGTTATTGGAAGCGCAGTTCCTTCATCTCCTCGCTGCAGCATCTCGCTCTGGAAAAAGTATACTCTAATGTGTCGCAACCTCGACCCGCAAATGGTGTCGGTCGTTGTGTGCGGCAAATGCCGGCGTGCTTGTGGAAAGACAAGACCGGTCAAGAATATTCCAATCTATCAGAAGATTTTATACAAGCAGCGCGGCAAGCGGCCAGAATTCTTTAAATTACCTGTCTCCTGCACATGCGTGGCATCCCGTCAGAACTCGAGAAGCCGTTGTGGAAGTCACAATGCGATTCGCCCATCGACGACTGCGGCAGCACAAACATAGAGCTTGCTGATGAATGCTTGATTTTTGCCAATGTTATATAAACATATTTATTTCCTTGCATTAATTCGCTTTTGGTATTTTGTTGCGTGCTGCTTCATCTCGCTATGACTTTCTGAGGTTGCCAAACGCTTTTTTCACAAATCTGTAAGAATCGGTATTTGAATTTCAAATGCAACCAATGTTTCCAGCGTATAATCGTTTAGCAGGCATGAATGTTTGCAAAATATAAATACAAACCAAATCGACTTCATAATAGAATAGTTTGAAGTGCATCAATAAGCAGGAGGTGGTGCACTGACTTGTTACCGAATGTGCTGCGATTGAAAACAGTTTTTTTTCCGCTGCTAGCTGCCTTGTTCCAAAAGCAAATGTATATGTTTCACTGCCAATGACGTAATGAAAAAGAATTTGCGAAGTTGCTCCATTAAATTTTATTTTGAAGGTATTTAGTTTTAGCGTGCTTGAAACAAGGCGCAACATTTCTCGTCGCTGGTTACATTATACCAAGCAAAAGCACCTGTAGTACAGTATTAGAAGGCAGCTCTTGACATATAACTCAAAATTTTTTACAATTGGTGTGGTGCCAAGTAGTACAACAAAACGTCTTGACAACGTTGGACAAGGCGCGTTCACCGCAATGTTGTACAAACTAAAATATGTTTTTATTAATTTATGAGGATTGCGATAAAGTGGTGGGCCACGAAGACATTTTCAGTGGGCCACAGAACTCTTTCCAATAGACTATATGCCGTGAGTCTTTCTGTACCAAGACGTTTCTATATACGCTTGTGGTGTATGGACTTATGATACGCCAATGAAATGCCCAAATTCAAATATAAATCGCCCTTTTTTACAAACTGTACTGGTTGTCGTCGTGCCGTATGTATTGAGCTACTTTTTAGCTTCATCTCCCAAAACCGCCAGGGTATATGCCCCACTAGGAGATCAGTGTTTGGACACCCCAAGAAAATATGATCTGTTGTTTGTGCCTCAGCGCCACACTCGCAGAATCCTGATTGAGCAAGGCCTCACGCGCACATGTTGAAATTGAACCATCAGTCACCAATACGAAAGCCTGGCCCATGTTAGTCTTGGAAAGGAACATCCAGCAGGGTTGGTACTGACGTCGGGTATGAAATCATGAAATAAGTCTGGTGTTGCTTTACCCTCACTTCTCGTGTTATATTTCTCTGCCGCTGCATCTCATTAAAATTTCAAACCTAAAATTGGATTTATTGTATTTAATATACAGATATGCGCAAAATTTACTGGTAAAAGCTATACAACCAGCAACTTAATGTACCATTGTCAAAAATCTTGAAGTTGAGAACAATATTTGCAGTTCTCTGTGGTCAAAAGAGCCAAAAATTCCAAATTTTGTAGCTAATTTCCAGGAAAATATATCCCATTGAAATATTATTATTACGTTAAATTTTGTTGCAAACGAAATTGTAGCAGCCATTTTATCTTACATTTTCGAAGATGTAACAATCGCTTGTGCCCATAATTTGTTGTTAGCTTCAACACAACTTTACAACACACGGTAAGCCACGAACCGTTTTTAAGTAAACATTTGGGTCACGGGTCGAAAAAGTTTGAAAACCTCTGACCCATCATTTCCCAAGGAAACTCTCTACCATTTCTTTGACAATGACAAAGGGTCGTACGCCATTGGTGCAATTGATTCAGCGTGAAATTGGTTTTCTTGTAGGGTAACTCCCATTCGGGAACTTTTCAGAAAATGACGCAAGGTCTTTGAGCAACGCAATGACATTAGGTTAAGCCAAACGAAAAAAATGTTGTTGGAGCTGAGAGTATTTTTTGTTTTAGTGTACCAAACTTTCTTTCTAACCACTATGGCTTAACTGCTGTGATGCAAACTCACTCATATCCAGATATTTTTGTTCACTTCGCATTACCAATCGGTCTACCGCATCGTCCATTGTAAATTGTAATANTATGTGGCGCTGGACACCCACAGAGAGAAATAATGCGAATGAATATGAACTCTAGCGAAAGTTGCACTTTTTATCGTGTCTTCTCTGAATATTGCAACAAAGCTGCAAAAGTTTTCCTTTTTAGACAGCCTGTGATTAGCAAACATAAGTGATTGAAAGATGCAAATTTTATGCACAAGACTTACTGTATAACTCCAAGCAAAAGATTTTATGAATTACAACTTATCTTGAAGCAAAATTTACAGCAGATGGACTACAGCTGTTCTTACCATTTGACAATAACAATTTAATTTCTGTCATCATAAAGTTCTATTACATTCCGAAGTGCACTTAGTCAGCGACAAACAGTGTTATGACGTAACCATTCGGCGTCGCAGCCATGAAATAAAACTTCGTTTCGAATTTTCAGTTTTCGCGACAAAGGTAACAAGCTTCAGCTGGAACCTTGCTACTTCCTGGATAACTTTGATAACTTCGACACCTTAAAAAAATCTTTGATAACCTAACATTTTCCGCTCTCAACTGCATTCGATTGGCACCTGACAGATTTCGGATAATCCTAGCGGCTACATACGCAACAGTCATTAAAACCAAGATAGAACAGCTCTTTTGTCAAGTCAAACTTGCAATTAAAGCAATTGTCGCTATCGTGTTATTGCTGGAATCAGTTAAATATTCGAGCCGCTAGCTTGCGAGATCTGCTTACCACGAAACCAAGAGATCTGCTTACCACGAAACCAAAAGCCCAAAAGGCTCCTTTCAACAATGCAAATCACTGAACCATGACAAGACAGATAAAGTTCACGACCGAGTTATTTCACAGCTGATTTTTCGTGGACGCTTGTCTGTTGCACAAAACGGTTTGGTTACCAATTCCTTTCAGGTCATCGATACTAAGAAGCGCGTTTTTTGTGCAGCAATCAGTCTGTTTGACAAAAATCAAGTACACGATAATACTAACTTGAAAAAAGACTACATATTTCATCTTACGGTGGATGGTAGCAGTGTTTAACGAAAACTCCACGCCAGAGGCGAATTTACATTTTCGGGTCCCTAATCTATTTCAAATTGGGGGCCCTTCTGGAAGGTAGAGATGGCCGTAGTCACATTTTCAGACTTCGAATCCGCTCCTCTTCAAAAATTTTTGGATCTGGATCCGGGTCCAAAAAATTTGCAAATTTGAGAATCCGAATCTTGTTCAGACTCTGGCTACCATCGAGGCAACCGAAATTCAGCAATGTTTATACTTAAGAAATGCCATATATGAAAACCACACAGACTCCTGCCGCTGAAAATGAAAAGTGACTCTGGATCCAGGTCCGGTTTTTCACAAAGTTTGACTCCAGCGCCGGGTCCGAAAGCAAAACGCAGGATCCTCTCGGAGTCAACTCCGGATCCGTAGCCACCTCTGGTGTAGGCCCTTCTGGCACACTAAAAACTGGGTTATTTGTTTGACCTTTTCCATAACAGCTCGTAGTGCATCTGCTTTGGCAGTGGCTTGCTGGAACCACTCTCATATGTACTCTTCGACATTCTCAAGTTAATGCAAGTAGGTCTACTGTAGATCTGCAGTTATCCTGATTACTTGATATTTCAAGTAATTTGCTTTTAGAAAATTAAGATTTTCAGAAGCCGTATGTGTTGCTATCAACACGATATCATACATGACATGCATCATCACACATAAAATAAGTCATTGAGGTGAAGAGATTTCTTGCCTGCGCAGAGGGCTTTGTGAGTCACAATTGTTGATTGTCACCGTGATTGCGATTTGGAGGCCGAAGCTCATTCCATTAAATTGAATTGCGCCCAACAGGTGCGAATTTTGTCTGAACCATCCATTATGTGATTTAAAAATTGCAATATATTGATGTTCGACTTCCATGATTTGCTTAAGTTACAAAATCTGTTGAGTTTTTTCTGTTCTAAGTCTGCAGACGAATATCCTTTTCTCAATTCAATCAGTGTAGTCAGGGCCTGTGCAAGCCATTCCAACGCCCTAGGCGAGATCCATTTTCATCACCCCCTCGTATCTTCATGACGTCATTCTGTTCAATCAACCGCGGCACGACCTTTTTGCAAAATGAACATTCTTTTTGCACATCTTTTGCTGCTGCGTCCTAGGCAAGTACTTTTGCAGAAGCTAATTAATACCGACTTCATGTGGACAACAACTTCATAAAAATATTATTCACACAAGTAACACCTGTTGTAACATTCATGCATGTAAGCAAAAAAATCCAGCATAGACCTTAAAACTTTGCCATCTTGGTCTTTTTTGGAAAACTGACTGACAATAGTGTTTTTTATGAGAGTAGGTCTCTGACCCAATAGACACATGGCTAGATTCACCAATCTCGCACATGGTTGTATGACTTTATCAGTTTCAGCTGAAATAACTCCTTTCCCCAGTGACTACGGACACAAGGAGGGTTAGGAGAATTCGGAAGTCTGATGATATATTTGGGAAACGTTTTATCAGACCCTGCCTGTGAAGAAAATGCAAAAGTTCCAGAAGATCTCTTCGAAGAAACTGTAAACAGAGTTCTTCTGCATCAATATCTCAGGCATGTTTAATGTTTATTACAAGGTTTTGCAATGATGAAGAACAAGAAGAACTTGGGTTTGTTTGCTGGACTGGGCACATTCTGAATGTCATAGAGAAAGCCAAAGACAGAGCTATGCTCCTGCATTTGCTGGAAGCGTTTCTCATTAGATGAGATAGCTATGTCGAATGTAGCGTATCAAAAGTTGACCTTGAAGCTTTCGTCGAGGTCCTCTATGGCAGTCATCCTGGGGTCCGTAATCCCTTATCCCCTTAGGTGTCCATGAATGTGTTTTACAGTACGGGGTCGTTTCCAATCGGGAAAATCCGTTACTTTTTATCCGTCTACTTGGGTCATTATTCAGCTTAATCGCACCACAACTGTTGTCTGGCATGTTCATGTTGCAAGTCGACTGACCTTTCTTTATTTCATTTTGGTGACGCGAATTGGCGGCAGGCCAAAGCCTGAAATTTGTTTCTTGATGGGGCGGTTGAGGTGCTCATGCTAAGAAACGGCCAAATCCAATTTACCAATAATCGAAAAAAATTTGACAAAATTAAGGGGTCCGCAGCGGTTTTGGGTGCAGTGAAAGGGGTCCGCAGTAACGAAAACTTTGAGAACCACACTGCTCTATGGTGTCATCTTCTGCGTTATAGGCGAAATGAGTTTCCTTTTTACTGTTGGTGGCTAAAATGAATGCCATTTTGAATAAAAATTCCAACCACCTTGCAGCACCCCGCCTGCCTCCCTACCATGCTACAGCTTTTGCGATGATTCAACTGCAGAAGAGTCAGACACTCGCAGTCGCAGGCCCATTGTTAGTCTGGTGTCGAAAAAATTGACTAATTTCCACATGTAGAACAAATCTCTGACGTTTGCGAACGTCTCAGCTGGAATCTGTTTAGTTAAATAAATTAATTAGGCTGTGCGTTCTATAATCGAAATTAGACTGGTTAACTTGACTACTAACATCAATAATGCCGTCGTTTCAGTACTGTTTCCTAACCTAACTACTGGATGGTTGAAAGACGATTTAGTGAAGACATCGACATAAGACTTCCGGTAAAAGCGGCGCAGTCAGGAAAAATCAAGAAATGAAAAGAACATAGATGGCAACCTTACAATTTTGCAGAGAACTTGATAAAGTATGGCCTGAAATGCATGCCTTGCTGGCCCTGACAGAACGCCATTGATAGATTCGTAAGCACCCTAGGCAAGATCAATTCCAGCACCCACCCCTCCTAAACAAGGATTCTTATTCTATATATCATCACGTTGTACGTTACAGAAAAAGGACGTTCATTTTGCACGAGGAAAGTTTATTAGATGAATTAAATTTATACCAAATTGCGCCATAGCTTATCTATAGTATATATGATATTGAAATTGATAAGAATAATCCATCTGTAGCAAACCTGAAATAGTGTATGGTACCCGTATCTACTATCTTCTCATAAACTGTGCGAACGTGTGATCCATTCACTTTCACCATGTTAATTGACTTTTACTTGGTGTATTTTCGTCACTTCCTGAACCATACAATTGTATTTTTTCGTCCTTTTCGGCGCCCCTTTGGCTCAGCGCTCTAAGCAGCCGCCCAGTTCGCCTATGATGGTAGCGCCGGCACTGATTATAGTCCCGCTGCCAGCTGCACCAACGGAGGTGTTAAAGATAATTTGTTGATCTAGCGTTATGAAGTGTAAGCATTTTCTAATGTTTTTCTTTTTCTGTCAAGTTCAAGTAAGGTTTTGGTTCTTAAATTTTAGAGTAATCGAAATATATTGCTAAAGCCATTTTCCTTAAAGCCCTGTTTGAACCCAATTGAACCAAGTAAGATTTCGTACTATATTGAAACAAAGACTACAACTTGTCAAGTTGGTTGCTTAAAACCTTCAACCTTACGTTTGACTCGTTCTCAGTAATATGCTCTTGATAGTACCACCAACGTTACCCCTGAGCGTTAAAAAAACTATCAAGCATAGGTATCCGCGAATAAGCATGCAGAGTTTAGTCAGAGATGTGCAAATGGGGGCGGGGCGAACGGGGCGACGTCCTCGGGCATCCAAGGCAGGGGGCATCCAAATAGTGATACTATAAAATTACATTTGCTGCAACTAGATGCTTTTTCGTATTGTAAGGCTTCTAACACATACTGCAATGGCTTGGATGGGAGGTTACCTGAGGAGGGCATGCAAATATATGTTAAGTAACATGAGAGAGAGATGAAGCATTGCCATCGTTGTCATGAGGCCTTATACCTTATCTATCTTCCCCCTTCGTAGGCTTGCTAATTCCTGCTAGACTATTCTTAATCTGCGACTTGTAGTCTTCAAAATATCTCTCTAGTCTCTTTTGAGCTTGGGTTCTTAAACTGGCGGGCGTGAAAGTTTCGCAAGGGGAAACGAGTATGACAGCGAGATATTGTTGAAAAGTATGAAGTGCGTTTTGGTAAACAACGCACGGAGTTTCTATAGATTCTTGTTGCGAACAAAATAGCCACAATTATCTCGAAGATAATAGCCGCATTGCGAACAAAATAGCCACAATTAGTGCATTGTTTTCATCATTCGTAAATTCATCATTATTTCACTGTAATCGCCATAATCATAGCAAAGTGGACAGTAGTGAACAAACACCGAAACCTCTTAAATTAGCTTGTTCACAGTTGGATCTACGAGTAAAGAACGCTTCATGTTACGATGGTGTCTTGTCTGTTTGTTTTCATTTTTAGTGGAAATGCAAACTGTGTCACAGGGCTATGTCTTGCGTGACAATTTAGCGATAGATCCTGCGCTTTCAACTGTTGTAGAAAAGATCTGAATGAGACCGTAAATATTTCAGAAAAACATCGTTTGGAGCTGTTAAAACACTTTCGGCGCGATACGTTAAAAATGCGCTGTGTTTTTTAATAGAGCGCCAGCCTATTTTCTGAAACATACTTCACTTTATTTTCTCGCCAAAAGTTTCATGCAAATTTCAGTGCACGTGCAACTACGTCTTACAACATTTAAGTGCCTTGTTAAGACTGCGTAACGTGGAACGAGACTCGTGCAATATTTTCGTCTTTATTCTCACTTGAGGCGACGTTTTCCTGGCCTAATGTTTTCCACGTAGCAAAGGTCTGGGCAGGTAGTTTTGCTGCGACGGTATCTCTCACGTTCCTCAGTATTAGAATTTCTTAGGGGGTATACATTCAAGCATTCGCCCCGGGATTTCCCTGACTGTGGTCCATTTTATGGTTGAGGGGTCGAGGTGCAGTTGGGTTGTGGTGGATTGGGAACCAACAAAGAAACGGGGAAGATAACATTAGTGAAAGACCAAAAATATCGTCACTCATTCCCAGCAGGGGGCAGTGAATACAAATGGGGGTCGGCATTTCGGACCCTCATAGGCGACAACCCTGCTTGAATATTCCAACTCCTAAATAAAATAACTTTAAAGTGTAAATAGCGTTTATTGCGAAAATAAAGATTTCTTCCTGGAAAAAACTACCAACAAGTTCCGTTCACTATAATCTTCATGCTTGTTTGGAACGATGTGGAAAAGTCTTTCGAGGTATGCAGTGGCACGCAACAGGCACTTGGATGAAAGTACTATTGCCAGTTCTTTCCTTGACGGTAATATGGAAATGAACAGGTACATTTATGTATTTTCTCAGCGGACGGCATTTGCTCATAGGGGTGACGCAATACTTGTTGCAGATTAAAGCTGGTATGAGTTGTTCTTCCAAGTTTCTGCACTTGAGCATAACATACCTCCAACGGGAAGGACCCCTTTCTTCACGCTTTTTGGTAAGGATGACTTCGCACTGGTGGTTGCGTAAAAACCTTTACAAATATTTAAAAATATTATACAAATGCGATTCAAACTTTCCGTTTTGTTCATCATGAATTCTATTAAATTTAGAATGATATAGAAACTACTTTGTCTAAGCCACCAAGAAAACAAAGGCAACTTATAAATTTTTGGGTTTTTGTCAATATTTGCTATCTCTCTTGAACACTCTTCTAAAAGCAAAGCGTACTGTAAGACTCTAATAAGGGGAAAGTTCTCGTTTAAGAACTAAAATCCAACAACATCGCCAACAAAGGATTTGGTTGATTTTAATTGTCTTTATTTTAAAATATTCGATCATAGACGACTAAATTAACCTGGTTTAACTGTCATAGCAAATTTAGTCAGAAGTGTAATCACGATCGCGTTGTCCTACAGAAGTGTTGCCAGTGATATATGGCGCCAGACTCTCATCATGGTAGGAATGGCCAGGTCGTGGTTATGTTTTTAATGTTTGCAAACAATCAGCACTGTTTGGTGATTCACTGGAGGGGCACTGAAAAGAATAGCAGATAGAACCGTTTTAAAGCCTTCAGTATGAAACTACCTACAGCTTTCTCTACGACTACACAACTGATATTTTGAGATGATTTCAAGATTAATGTGAAGATCACTTTCCACCACGTAGCGTTTCATGAAAAGCTGTGAAATATAAAATTTGCCGGAAAGCGTCTTTTGAAGCATCGTTTTCTATGTTTACCTCTTCGATGAATCGTGCATGCCTTTAGTTGCCATATTAAAAAGTTTTCTTCTCTTCTGCACGTTTTCGCCTCGAAGTGTAGCACACCAAATTGCTATTGGATATACTAACATCCACTGCAAAACATCAGCAAGGCATTATAACGCGGTTTATCATCAAATCTGGTATCTGCAACGAATACTATTATCCAACGATTACTAAAAATACCACGCAATTTTACCAGCAGCATTTGTTGTAACTACCAACTCAAACCACTTTTCTGTAGAAGCCTGATTATTAAAACTACATATATGTTTTTCAGCTTATCTTTTCGATGACTGTTTGGCATGTTACTGCACCGTATTCAACAGGAAGTATAATTTAACAATCACTTTAAGCGTGCATGTGCAGAAACTACGCCTAAATTTTTCCATGTAACTGAATAGTTCTCATTTGAGCATACCAAGCTGCTCATCAACTGCCAACTGTTATACAAATAGATCTGGAAAAGTCTCAAACTCACCGAAAACTTCATGGTTAAGTTAACGTGTTGTCTGGCTCTCGACAGATTGCAACACGTCTCCTTGCCTTTGCTCAAAGATGTTCAATTTCCGAATGCATCTCGTTACTTGAAAATCCACACCTAATATACTAGCCTCAGCGTGTTTTTGCGAACCATATTTCAAGCATTGGAAAACCCAAATTTCTCAATTACTTTCACATTTTGACTAAGTTTTTTGTTTAACACAAAATTTTGCGCGGGTGGCAACTACTGCATTCAAGTATTTTCTACGCAGTTTCGAGTATTTTTCCAATGCCCGTCGCCTGGTCTCAATAAGCGAAGCTCGGTCCCTATAGCGCGTGTGCGTGGGGACTGCTGCTCACAACTGCGTGGGTGGAAAATTTCCGCAAAGCAATCTGAAGGGAGCAAGGGTTTGCGTCTTTACTGTCACAGTTCACAGTCATTGAAATCAATGAAAATCATAAACTTCAAAAGCTGTAACAAACGTAAAAATGGTTTAAAATTAGAGGAACGACAAACATTGTATGAGGAACGATAAAAGTTGTTTGAGAAACGAAAAACCTTGTTTTTATTTGAGATAGATGTAGGCATATGCTATCAGATGTAATAGCAACCGGAAATGTATTTCAAATAAACACGATTTTGAAATACTAGCTGTGCTGAAGAAATGAGGAGATCGTTGATGGTTGCGTTATTTTGAAATTTTCTTTTGATTAACTTTATTTAAAATTTATTTAAATTGCTTGATATAACTTGTATCGTCTGCAACTAATCAATGCACCATTTTTACCTAAATGCACCGTTAAAATTTACTGAGCTTCAAAAAACGCACTGAAAAGAAACGGATCAAATAAAGGAAAAGTGAAAGACACGTTGTACTCCACGAAAGTGTGATTATATCTCTGCACAGTCCCGCAACCAGACGAGGGCAACCCCGAAAGTTTTAAAAACTTACGTATTTGTTAGGTACAGCAACAAGTTACAACATTTTGGCCCCCCTCGAAAATATCAACTAGTTTCGACCCTGTCTCTGCAGTATGCTTAAAAACGCAATGTTTTACGGATCTTTTGTGGTTTATTTTCAATTCACAAAACGGTGGAATATGTTAAGATCAACATGATATTTTGTGATGTATCGACAAAACCTATTTGATCTGTAAATCAATACAAATTCTGAGAGTTGTGTGAAAAAAAATTGTTAAATTAATGTCAAGTTCATCCATTCAGGGAAGAGGAAAAAAACACAACAAATGTACATGTTTAAGCGTTGTTCTGGATCGCTAATAATATCTTAGATGACTAAAAATTCTGAACCACGAAAAAAATGTATTGCTGCGTGTAACTTTAGAATAGTGCTGTAAAACAGCGTCATTTATCAGATAAACCTTACAGCTACTAACTTCATTGATAAGTTTCAGGAAGTACAAAAAGTGTGCAGACTCGACAAAGAATTTGACAAACCCTTTGTTTGATGAAAATATCTTTGCACTTTTATTGCACCCAGTATACTTAGGTGGAAACACCGTTTTTGATAAAATATCCGATTTTTGCGCTGGATCTCTGGATATTTGATGAGTTTCATGGCAGTAACTAACTTCATTTATATGACTATGGGTGGTGACTGGGGTGGTGGTGCAAATTTACGAGGGGTACGTTTTACAAAATCTCGGAAGTTTGCGATCTTTACGAGGGTACGTATAATATATCATTGCGTAGAGCTCTATCGCTGCTGATATTTTCATAACTTGTTGCTAGTGCCTGGCTAACAAGACGCTGAAGTCTTGTATTCAGTTACTTTACACCAGTGTTTCTCAAACTTTTTCCAATTGTCTTCCACCCATTTGTTTTTTACTGCACTGCGTACCAACTGGCTCCGGAATAAATTATTTTACTAAAATCTACAAGTATTTATTATACCATAACACCAATACATAAAAAAACAACACAATTTAATGCAAATGATGCAACTGTTTCTTCTGCACAAGCTGGTCTATTCGGGGCATGATCGTACTAACATGCTGTAGGATTACAGCCATCTTTACAACTGCCACCCGGACAACTGCCACCTAGGAAATCTGCCACCGGGGCAACTGCCACCTAGGACAATTGCCACACAAGACAACTGCCACCCGGAGGACTGCCACCTGGCAGTGCCGGATTAACAATAGTAGCAAATGTAGGAATTGCTTCGGGCCCGCGGTCCTTCGTGCTGAAGCTGTTCTCTATTACGCAAGGGTTGATATTAGAATTTATTTAAGCTCCCGAGACAAACCCCCTAGAAAGGTGGCCTATATTTTACACATGCTA
>JGI24021J15306_10002249_pt1 | contig 20552 bp, 7 predicted proteins | sample Ectturendosymbi1_FD_15306 | JGI IMG/M metagenome (IMG submission 15306)
GGCTGAATTATTTTGCGTTTGCAAACGCAGAAAATTTATAGGTCAAAATAAAGTCAAAATTTGTAAATTATAAAGTCAAAATTTTAAGTTTTTAGGTCAAAAATTTGGTTGCCCTAGTTACCACCTATTAAAACCAGACGACATAGGTGGCAAAAAACTTTAATAATCAGTTTGGAACAAGTCACGCTTCTAGACAAAATATTGAAAAATCCTTCTCACTTTTACCAAATATTAAATTCTTGATAAAGTCAAATTTCTTTCACTCTCTGTTAGCCCTAAACGTATTTTACGATTTTTGGCAATTTTTAAAAATATACGACATATTTCAAAATTGGTTTTATTTCCACAAAAGAAAAAGTTGTTAAAATGTGCAAAGTATGACAGTAAAAACCTTAAAAAAGTAATTTGAAAAGCTTGTCTTATGTTTCCCAATTGGAGCTGTTAAGCGACGAGAAGGCATGAAAAATCAAGCTCCGTCTTGGTCACTACATTTTTTGCAAACACTTTGGAACTTGAGATGTCCATGTCAGCGACAAAAAGCCCACCAGCCCTCTTGTTTTTTCTTACTGGTTCCCCATGATCTGCACGTTGCAAAGTTACGTCTGGTGTTGCAGTCTTGTTGCGCACTACTTCAAACAAGCCCCACAATAACTCTGTTTTTGTAGTAATCTGTCTAGTTTTTCAATAGTTTCTATGAATCACATGCTTATTTGATGAAAATTTTCTGACACTGCCAGTTCAAAAAGAACTTCTTAACGCTTGAAAGAAGAAACATTGAAAGAAAAAGCTCAGCGAACAGCACTGAAAACCTCTGCTTTTTTCTTGATTCCGTCCTCATTCAGAATCGGTAGAATTTGTATCACTAGCTTTAAAGCTTTCGTTTGAATTCTTGCCGAAAAATAATTTTCAAACGAGAATATTAAAAAAAATCGTGAAAACTGGGGAGTACATCTTTTGTCATGCAAAACTATAGTGGTTTAAAGTGTATACGGAATAGGGCTTTATCCTGTAATCTAAATCAACCAACACTGGCCTTTTTCGAAGTGATCGAGCAACTTCCGGTGACTTCACTGCAACTCAGTTGACCGTGAAATTTTCAGTAGGGGTGTTTTTGTTCTTGGCCCGTTTTTCTTTCAACTGCCATGTATAGCAGCGCGGTGGCTGCTACATGCGGCGCGCTAATAATAACATCCCCGGTGGTGCGAATGCCATCGGAGATCTCCTTTGGCTTAGCGCTTTGGCGTGCAGGCAAGTCGCTTCCTTACGTGGTTACATCCAGGCCCGTAACCAAAGGGGGCTAAGTCCCCCGTAGAAAATTTTTCGCCCCCCCTGGAAAAATGTGTTGGACACAGTTTAAAAATATTGGACTTAGTTCAAAAAATTTGGGCCCCTCTCGGAAAACTCTTCGCCCCTCTATAGACAACATTTTGTTTTATGGAAACCATCAAATTCCTTAACATTTGGATGCCTACTTCAAATGTGTTTCTTACATCAGCAGCTTTTTCATCCTAATCACTGAGCCCCACCATTTTATATACATATTCACATCTGCGAAAGTAATTAAACGGCCTGCAAATAGACACGCCTCTTGTTCTCTTAATACTTTTGTTATTTGTGGTGCTGTTCAGGACTGGTTCACTTTCAGATATCCCTGTGTCGTTCAACATTTGTTTGAGACTTTGGGGATACTCAAATTGTGTTATTGTGGCTATTGATTTTGCTATATTAGGATGGCATAGGGCAGTTGGCTTTGCGACAAACCCTTTTTAGTGCATTTTAAAGTAAGTTTACCATTGAGTTTTACCCTGCTTTATTGTCAGTCGAAGAGAATGACACTTCCCCACCTTTTTGAAGAGTAAGCAACGTCCCTCACTTTCTGATGTGACGCCAAATTTTTGCAGTAATGCTTCAATCGTTGGTAAACTTCACAACAAAATTATTCCCAACTATCCTGACTGCAAAACATGTCTTTCTACCTGCAGGGCGTTCCTCGCTTCTGGTACAACCAAAACACTGAGTTGTGAGAAGTATCGCAAAACACCGTTCGCAAACTGCTTCCGAAACAATGTTCCTTCTAAGGTGCGCAACTGCGCAGTACTTCCAGACCATTTGCGCACTCATCTCATTCTCGCGGACTTGCAACATTCCAGCTACCTACGCTATCAAGATTCAGCAATAATGCTGGACAATGTGTGTAACATTGGAAAATCACGGTAACAAGAAGTTTATTTGCACTAAACGTGTAATTTGTTTGTATTTTGATAAGATTTTATACTTATTCGAATATTCCACAAAGTTTGCAATTCTTTTAGAACTATGCTTACTCAGCCTTTAAATATTCATGCTCACCAAAAGAAACATTTGGTCAGTGTAAAATTTTGTTAGCTGGAACCAGGCGTGCAATCAGGGGGGTACTTGCCCCACCTGTTTTTTTCAAAACATTGCATAGCAATTTTGACATTTGCAGAAACTTTCAAATTATAAAGTTAAAATATTGTATTCCAATCATTTTTAAGATGTCTTATTAGAATTTTGCTTTGTCTTACTGGTTAATTATCTCCTTACAAGATATATCTTGAGACAGGCCATCTGAATGAGAATTTCGTAAATGATTGGTATCTAACCGCAAATATTCTGGAATTGGGAGATCGTATAAAATGTTGGTAGCCTATTTCTAAGGCTTTTTTCATTCTTTTTTTATGTACTACTCTGAAAATTTTCAGAAATGCAGTGTGTGTGTACGCTTTGACTTTGCTTCTTGTCATCTTCTGAGGAAGAGAGTTTGCATACACTCTTGAAACGTCAACCATAAATACTGCATAGCTATCAAACCAGTGGAGCAAAGTTTGCACCCAGTACACTATGCCTGGTGACAGAAACAACATACTCGTATGTTCACATTGTGTTGGTTTTACGTTTGCCTGGGGTTACTGTAGGCTACTTGAACCATTTTTGCATTTTATGATCAGTGGTTTACCGTTGCTGGGGTTTCACAGCCAAGCTCTGACGTCGCAAGAGAAATTCTAATTTTACAAGAGCCTCAAAGTTATTAGGTGTTGTTTAGGTAGTCATAGCAAGAGTGGCGAGGCCGACCCACATCTGGTGGCGAGTCTGGCCCAACCATTCGTAATAGAGTTAAAGTTTCATTCGTAATAGCATCATTGATTAAATATATCCTGACATTCATACTAGTCTCTTGTATTTGACAGCTCAACCACTCGCAATATCGTCTGCAGAAATTATGTCACATTAAGTATATTCAACTTAAGTTTCAAAAATCTTGATAAATGATTTGATGAAATTGCTAAAACCAGACGAAAAGTTAGGTAGGTTTACTTGTAGTCTATACATCTGCCACAATACATCCATGACTGCACTAGTTGAATACGGAACCAGATGTTTGTATTAGGTTCATAGGCGTACGAGGCGGGGGGCCTGCCGCTCACCCCGGATTGAAAATTTTCAGGGCAAGCGCAAGTTGTTCAAAAATCCTGAATGATAGAAAATATTTCAATACAGTGAAAAATTTCAGGGCACACTCTGTTTTTCAGGGCAAGCGCAAGTTGCTCAAAAATCCTGAACGGTGAAAAAATTTTCAATGCAGTGTATAAGCGATTTGAAATGCATGTAAAAGATGCCATCGGGACCAAAGAAAATGTAACGTTACAGGCAAATTGACGTTACAGACGAAGCCGTTATTAACGAATTCAACTGAATAGAACAGATTTACAAGAAGTTTCAGGCCCCATTCGGATTAGCTAAAAATGTTATTTTCAGGGAAAATTGTTTATTTTTAGGGCAAATTGTTATTTTCAGGGCAAATTTTTTCCGCCCCCACAGTAAAATGCCTTCCCGTATGCCTACGATTAGGCTACTAATTTTTTACTCTGTCCTGATGGCTCGGTCTGTATCTTGATTAAAACCAGGCCCGTAACCAGCTTGGGAAACCAGAGGGGGTGAAGAGGTTTGTGGGAGGGGCCCAAATTTTAAACTATATCCAATAGTTTTAAACTATGTCCAACATATTTTTCCAAGGGGGGCGAAAAATTTTTACCTAGTTACAGGCCTGATTAAAACTAAGTTTTCATTTTCGGAAATGTTTCGAAGAGAACTTTGTCTGTGACTGTTTTCGAAAAAGTTGAACCACAGTGGAATAAGCACGATGACGTCATCGAAAGAAAGTTCACGAAAATTGCCACCCCCGAAATGAAGAGCTGGTTGCGCCCCTGGCTGGAACACTGCTCTGAAACCTATAGTTGAAATTTGCTTTTTGGTGAATTCGGATTTTCCCTCCATGGTAGCCTCTATCGTGCTTTGCGAAGAGCCACCTTTGAAAAGGTAAAAGAGCTGCTCTTTCCTTGGCAAACTGCGTTGTTTTGCACAGCGGTATAGCTCTAAATTTAATAGGAAAGCAATGACACAAGTTGTTCAAAGCATGTTCCGGCACTATTGAGTAAAGCATCTACTGGTTTCGCAAAAATTTGCGATGAACGCGAAAACTAAGTGTAAAACCGTTAGCAGGAATACTCAACATTAATTTGGTAAATAATGAAGTAATGGAATTTCGCTTTTCAAAAGGCCTGATTTTTCACAACCCGTTCGTACTTGTCTTCAGCATAAAGAAATTACGCAATAAAACTCTAATTTAGCTCGGTATATTTACGTTGTAGAGCAACCGCGCGTCCTTCAAAAACCGAACACCTTCTATGTCACAACAATACCCAGTAAGCACATAGAGAAAGTACACAAAACACGAAGAAACGAATGCTTGATAAAAGATTAAGAATTAATGTGATCGTGTTAACTTGTTTTTATTTACACACACAGACAGCCGCAAAGATATAAAGCTCCAAAAAAGATAATGTGCTGGAGCAGGAGTTCTCAGACTTTTCAAGTATGTGGCCCATTGAATAAACAAACAGGGGGTCCGTGACCCACCGACTGTACAACTTCTCCAATGCGACAACTTTTGCCCATGCACAGAGTAGAAAATAAAACAAATAAAAACAACTTTCAATAGCACAGCGTGCTCTACAATCAATGCGAAGGCTGAGCCTGTTTGTTATTAGAAAGCATAGAGATACAAAGCTCAATACATGATAATCAAGTCATCTATCTGCCTGCTTCTAGGTCCTGTTTAGGATGGCAACAAGAGCCACCTGTCTGCCTCAAAATTCCTTCAGTAACGACATATTGTGCACAACGTAGTAAGCTTTGTGAAAATTTCAACATCGCAATAATTTCTAACAGGTAATCACGAAAGAAAGCGTATTACGACGTTTGTAGCTGAAAAGCTACCTACGTTCTCGGTCAAAATTTCAACCAGCAAAACGTAATCAATTTCAATAATACCAGGCCGTGACCCGTCAAAAATTCTTCCGTGGCCCATTCATTGCCCCAAAGACCTGCGGCTTACTTGGCTACTTCAAGTTTGTGAAGATCCCGTTGTTTCCATTGCGCAGAAAGCACAATCAAATATGGCGCTTATCGATTATTTCAAATGGATGCACTTGCTTACGCGAAGTTACCAGCTGACAATATTTTTTCGTAACTATCTCTCCGCTTTTAGTTTTGTATTCGCGAGAAAAGAAAAATGAAAGTCTACTTTTCCACGCGTCTCGCCATCCTGCGCTGAGGGGTGTGAAGAATAATACTTTCGTTGTTGATCACGTATGAAAAGATGATTTTTGGCAGATCGTTTTCGTAAGCACCGCATTCATAAAATCAACTACTCTCTCTTGATCATAGTTGTTGATACTTTCTGTAACCTACTGGTGCAAATATTTTTGTGCGTGGAACAGGTTCCCGATGATGTGGCTATGCCTGTCAGCAGAAAAGTGGCAGTGGTTACGTCAAAAGGTGGTCGCAGCCAGTTTTTCAAACAAGCGCAAAAATTGGGATTGCTTCTAAAACTTATCGCTAAATCATTTTCAAAAAGTTAAATTTCAAACGCTCACTTTTCATGCAACGTAAAATTTTTGGCAAACTCAAAGGAATGGAATAGCTGCAAAAATTACACATCCAGGGCGTAAAATATCTGCGGCTGCTTCGACCCAGTACCATTCGATGTGGAACTTGAGCAACCACCGAATGCATTTGCTGCCCGAGACATACTCCACGGATCTGCTACGAACACGTTGAGATGGTAAAAATCATTGGAATGCGACGCAACGGTGAAGTCACGGGCAGAGCGTGGGCGCGGTTTGCGCACTTGACCATGGCCAGCGTTCCCGGCGACAGCGATTGGTGACACGTTAACGTAGTCACTGTGACTGAGCAAGTCGTCAGCCCTGGATGCCGTTCTTTCGATGAGGTTGTCGCTGGAATGGCACATATTGTAACGCTTTGCGATATTTCGGGCTCTCGAGCGACTTCTGCTGGTTACAACGTGTTCAGCGTTGCGAGCTTCAGCCTCATCCGCTCCGCTTGTCGTCAGTGGTTCTACACTCTTTGATCGCGGATATAAGTTATGATTGGAGAGCTTCGAACTTTTAGAGTTTGTGAAAGCTTGCTGCGTAAATGAAACAGCCGGAACTCTATCCGGAACTTTTTCCCGTAAAGATTTTCTTAATTTCGTCAGTAATTCCTGAACTTCCTTGTAATCCACTTTTGGCGAGTCCGACCATGGACTTCCAATGTTCTCATAAATCTGATGCCTGTCGCCATGGTAGTTACTGCTGTCCAAAAGCGAGTTTGCGGATTTCGACTGGAACATGCCTGGCGCAGTTGACTTGCGCCGAGGAGAAATTTCGACGCCCGACTTCATATATTCGTAATCGGCAAACGTGGAACTGGTTTCTGGTAACTGCGGCGACAACACGACATAGTCAGAATCGACGGGACTTTCGATCATTGACTTAGGGCTGAGGTCAGCAATACGACCATGACGTTGCTGGGAACTGTCGGGTGGAACTGAAAGATCACTTAATCTATATTCCGTCAAACGTTTCGCGTTTAGGCGGTGACTTGAAACGCGGTTTATTGTACTTTTGTTCGGCGAATGAGCAACAGAGTCCGTCCCACGCTGGGACGTCAAGTCCAGCAGACTAGTGCATTTCACTTTGGGAGATATATTCTTCATATCGAGGTAATCTCGTTTGAGATTTTGCGGCACTTCCTCGTTATGAGATTTTGCGGTGCTTATAAGACTGTTTTTTTGACCAGGTTTTTGTGTTGAGGTATTGCCTCGGCTCTGATCCAAACTTAGATTTTGGTTCACATTGCCTACACTGACGCAACGTCGGGTGACCGTGATTTTGCTAGGGGCAGACGACGGGTCGTAAACGGACAGTCCTAGTTTCTGTGGCTTTATTTTTCGTAGAGGCGACTCTAAAGCATCTTTCGTGGTGAAGCTACGCGATTGACGTGAACGTCCACGGAGACTCTTTCCATTATCTGCAAGTGGCTTCTCACATGCTCCACACAGTGAAGACAGCTGAGTGGCGCTCAAGTTCGGATTGCCAGCTTCTGTCACTTTAGTACAGCGGAACTGCTTTGCGGAAGCAAGAGGGTCGCGCCTCGAATCTTCACGCCACAGACGTCGCTGGACCGCACAGCCGTCAGGACTTTGGCGGTCGGAGGTTTTATCTGAGGGGTGTTTAGAGTACGCACCATTTTTCTTGCTATTAAGGCAGTACAGGCTCGTAGACACTTTTGATAAACTAGATTCAGGCGAAGATGGTTCAGTAATACAGGACCTCTCAGAGTTTGAGACCAGTTTTTTCCTAATCGGGAATTGTATCTTTCCAACCTCACGTAATTCACCGCTTTGGCAAGAATAATCTTTGGCAACACTCGGCTCGGCAAAGCGCTTGCTTTCTTTAACACACTTCGAACGTTTTTTGTCTGACGTTATGTCTTCCGCAGCAGTATCATTCCTTCCATCCGTACAGCTGCGCTTGTGTTTTTTTCTCTTTCCAAGAATTTTAGAAAAGTACGATGAAAACCGCTTAGGTTTAGACTTTCCTTGATGGGCCTGGGTCATTGCAACGTTTGCAGATTCACTATTCTTTTTTTTAAATCGAGAACGCCGGAAGAAAGATCTCCTAAAAGAAGAAACTTTGTACAGTGCGGAAGATTCCCCTGAAAATACAAAAAACTTAATATGAATTTAATCCACCAATCAAAGAATGTGTGCTGGGCTGCTTTAGAGACAAATTAGTTTGATGAAAATGCTGGGTCTTAAAACAACTGATTTCAATCCGCGTACGAAACACATAAAGATAAATATTTCACAGCAAATGCGATCACTGAACCGCGAAATCACGCCATGCTGACAGCTGCTGGGCACCGTAACGTAGCGGAAACACGCTTTGCAAGGTTTCAGTCGGTTAAATACTCATCAAACGTCACTGTAGCAATTTTGGCAAAACGCGTCCTCATTTTGTGGGAGAAAGGGTACGAAAACAACTTTTAAAGAACTTTTTGTTCTCAAAATGGATTCTGGGACAAAGATCATGAGCCTCTGGTAAACACAATCAAGCTGATTCTAAAGGTTTTGCACACAAAGAAATTAATAGAAATAAAGCGGTTACTTCGTTTGTGTGCTGATAAACTTCCGTTAGGTCTGGTTTTGGATACGTGTCTTTTAAATAAAAAGTCTGCAGAAGAGGCAGTGGTAAGACTTGTGTAAAAACTTTTTATTTGTTTCCGACAAATATGACAGCTAGGGTAAAACACACAGGTGTGACGTTTCTTATGGAAACGAAGAGATTTCAGTTGGATGAACAGCGAAGCAGTATCTACAAAATCGTTTCATGATTAACTTTGCTCTTTCAGTGTAATGGCAATAGCCATACAACTGTCAATCTTTATCAAAAATTGTGCAAATGATGCAAGAAAACTGAGAACAGGAGTTGTAAACACTTGAGCGTGGTTTAAACGTTATCAACGCATTTCATGGCATTTCAGAGTTTGCTTTTATCTGGGCATGAGACGTTATCATAGTACTTTGGTTACGGTATCATTTCCCCAAAACAGACGAGGAATAGTACAGCATGCCATACAATCACTTTTATCGGTGTGTTTAACATCAGCACTACAACGCCACGAACCACCAGACCTTGCCCGGATTTCACACAAATTAGCTAAACGTTATTCCTGAAATTATTTCCCAAGGTACATACCAATTATGCACCGCATCACATGTTGACGAATGCTTAGGTAACAGCACGGCACCAAAACGATAGCCCCATTGAATTCCTACCTTTCAGATTGTAAAATTCAATTTTCGAGACTAAAACTTCCTAAAATGTTTTGTGTAAAAATGTAGCGAAATGATAGTTGTTCTTCAAGCAATAAGTGAATTGGTAGAAATACAGAGAATAATAATTTGTGGGGAATAGGAAATGGCAGCGCCAGACACAAAATTGAAATTTATAGTTTTTATCATTTTACTTTGTTTAGCTTAGTACTTTCTTCAATTCAATCACAAACAATCTTGTCTTTCTCAAAGTTTCTTTCGTAAAAAATCGTTCAAGATAGAATGAAAGAAGTCCGGGCAATTTTGACGTAAATATCTGGATCTTGCAGCGAGCTTGTTGTCATGCGATAATTTCAGTTCCCTGTATAACGATTCATTACGCAGCATTGGCAGGTGAGTTTGATAAAGAGACGCTTCAGAAATAACTTGAGTTGCAAGTCCTTTTGAAACACGTCAGTGTGGCACTTGACCAAAAGTGGATCACGAGTAAAAAATGACATGGGTCTGTCTGAAAACTTGACAGAGGATGACTAATCATGTACACTACTGCCATTTGTTCCTGCCTGCGTCACAAAACAAAGTGAGGACTACTTAAGTCATGTTAGTTATTCCGAGAAAACTGACATTGGACGTCCAGAAGCTTTTCGCAGAACTTAGGTTAAAGTTCGTTACATCGCAATCAGTAGCCAAACCACACACATCAAAATTTCGATTTCTTTGTGAAGATAGACAACTTTACCAAACGTACGTTTTTAACTTGAAAAAATAGAATGCTGAAGCACAAAGTTCTCCGCGAAACCAAGCCAAACATTAGCTACAGCGATAGTTTCGCAAAGATGGCGCGGAGTTGTTTTGCAACAGTTTCAAGTTCGTGAAAAAAATCTCGATCCTTCTTCGACCACTTCGATCAGTTTCGCGGACTGTCTAAAAACCAGCCAAACTAATCATCAGCGGTAAATATTGGCACATATTTTGCTCATCAGTATTGTTGCTAGAACCTGCAAAGCGATACTAGAAATTGCAGCATAAGTAAATTTTAACAACTGCTTTCCTCGACTGGCAACTTTCGCACTCTTAAGAGTGTTCCGTCTGATGTTGCTAACTTCAATGCCTTTTTTCGTGTGCGTCGCTGTCTTGGCAGCTCAGTCAGAGGTCGCGCAAAACCAGCATGACTGTCGGCCGACAATTGTCTCCCGTCGTCGCAACCGCTGCTGCATATCAGTGGTTCTTTTTTCCCAGCTGTGTGATAGAAGTGATCAAAACCAGTCACACGACTATTAACCTCTTAATACTTGACTGCCTTCAACGACTTCGTACCTGGCGGTGATTTCAGACTGCAATAACGTAAGGAAATGCTATATCAAACAAGGTTTGCAAAGTTGATTTGCTGTAGGTGCAAAATAACGCAGAAAAGATGCAATAAAAATCTCAAAGCTTACTGATTGACGAATACCAATGGGCCAAAGAGCAAAATAACGGTTTTGCCTGAAAAACTTGACCAAACGAAGAACAATTAAACTTAAACTGCGGCAGTTCCTTTCATGGTTCAAGAATTATACTGATTTCGATGGAGCACGGCTTGAGCAATGTATTCCATATCAGTGAGAGGCAAGCAATTCTCAAGTGGAATTTTAGTCGTGGTATAAAACGCTCTGAACGTTTCGAATTGAACGATCAAACACAGAAGTCAAATCATTGTCCACGTGTCATTTTGTCACACAGTTTGCTTTCTTTAATACGAGCCACCATTTAAACTTGCTGCAGAGCAGTTAGACGTTGTTTATTGCTTGCTACAGATAGCACACATTTCAGAAACCAAAACTAAACAGTTTCAACAAAAACGCATTTCACGGATGTCAATCAATCCNNGAAGCATGCAGCAGCGCTTTTGAAAAATCTGAAGCAAGTNCAGTGATCCTTGTACTACTGCAGACAAAAAAACACTGTTAAGTGTTAACCATGCCATCTCACAGTTNAAAATTGTTTCGAAGAGGTCTATATGATCGCTAAAAGTAAGAACAAACGTCACTATTTCAAATAGTTTAAAGACGGTGTTAGCTTGCTCATCTCCTTCATTGATTTAACTCCTACAAGCAAAGCGCACAATTCAATCCTAAAACAAGTTTTTCATAGATTGCTATTCTGTAAAAAATCGTTTTTTCATGGAAAGTTTTGCATTAATTATGCACTGGCCTTCAGCAAATAGACCCCTCGGTCCAACCCTCTTGTCTCTATAGCTATCCATGGGGCCACATCCCAAGTCAAATTTGACCTAAACATTTGCTATATTGATGACAGTTGCATTGGTGGTGACCCACAGTCTGTGCTTAAGAATGTTGTCAAAATAAGGAAAGACTTGTCTTCAATCGGCTTGGAGACCAATATTTCCAAAATTAACCTCCAAAAGAGCAAGAAGCACCACATAAGTGAGTTCTTCCGGCAATCTTTTCCCTCAATCCCAATCTCAGAACCCAAACATTGGCAATGAGTGGGATACCTAATGCATGAAAAGGCTGCCTCCTTGCAACTGGAAGCCAAAACCAAAATCCTTGACAGCATCACCGAAAACCTTGAGCTAATCGAGCCACATCAAGCGTTTTTCATCCTGAAAAACTGCTTGTTAATTCCACCACTAACATTTTCTGGAAAGTACCGCTTGTTTCAAGGTCACTGGCCAAATGCAGGAATTTGATAAAACTGTAAAAATCAACACTGAAAAATCTGTAACATGGTTTTTGGAAAAGAATGCTGGTTACAAGCATCCTTACCCATCCGACATGGAGGCCTTGGTCTTCGCTCTACTACAGCCCCATCTTTGCCATGTTTCCTGTCCTCGTCTGATGTTCCTGACCAATGGAAGAAAAGTCATATCCTCACAGCACAGAGAGCCGCACTGGTGCCTGGTCAGAAGCCTTCCCAGTCCGTAATGTAGGCGAACTGTTTGATGAGTTTCGCACTGCAGTTACCCCGCATTGGTACCACACTTACGAAAGTGCGAGGTGTCAGTGTGGTAGAATCGTTGCTTACCTACGACCTAGGGCTCGATAGACTCTTTTGCCCCAATATTGCAGGCCTCTTCCTCAGGAGTTCAGCAATAAACTCTTTTTTCAAAAGATCATTACCAGCATCAATATCCTATCTGTCCTTGAGCGTGTAGCGTTGATTGCAGACAGTAAGATAACTAGCGGTTTGCCCCTGGACTATGGTTTCGACGTCGCAGCCTGGTGTGGGATGCAACGCTCGTAGACACCTCTGCTCTGTGCCAATATCCTTCAGGCAGGCCTTACAGCAGCAGACACTGAGACTGCGAAAAGCCGAAAATACAATGACCTCTGGTGCACTTTCATGTTTGAACCAGTTGCAATTGAGAACACGGACGTTTCCCCTTTTCTGAACAATCTTGAAAAAAGACTTGTTGGCATGACTGGTGACCAAGAGAACGACGGTGGTTACACCAGCGCTTGTCCTTGGCAGTTGTCAGAGGGAATGCTGCCAACATTTTGACCTGCATGCGACCATGGTCTGACTTATTCATGTCTACCCCCGTGGATCACCCAGCCTGCTTACCAGTATTGATGCCTTCCACTTGCTCCCCTTTCGTTTTGCTTTATGTAAAATAGATATTGCTTTCCAAATGTAAATTTTGCTAACCCACCTTGAAGTTTTATTTCACTTGACCGAATTCTTGCTAATTACTCTTTATTTTTTATTTGTTTTACACTTGCAATCGTGCCTGCTGCCTGATATTAAGCTAGTGTCTTCTGATCTGCTCAGAATTGCTTTAAACTTCTGATGAGAAAAATCAAGCCAGTGTGTGTTCCTAATAAGAGATCCCAAAATCTATCAGATTTTTCACACTTCAAAAGCGTAGACAACATTTAAATTCTGGCAGGCTAAATTTTTTTCAACTTCCCCCTCTCCTCTACCCAAATTAGGTGGTGGAGGAATGCACGTTTTATGATATGGTCGTGGTTTTGCAATGAAAATGCCCGAACGACTAAAAATGGGTCTTCCTCACACCTCAACCCAACTTTCGAACATTTTTTCCAGAATTTCAAATTTCGCAGTAGTATTTTCAAGACTACCAGGATTCAACAAGTAATTGCCCTTCCAGCCCCCACCACCTAATGTGAGATGAAATGTAATTGCGGGGACCTTCTTTACTCATTTAACAATGTTTCAAGAACCTTCCTAAGTTGTTTTTTCTACAGACTAAAAAAAGACAGAAAAATATCCTTTCAACATTCCACTATTTTTCTATAGAATTATTTGCAACAAAACGTCATTCAAAAGATAGGAAACTTACCCCATCAGTTCCTGGATGCCCATAGACTATGCTGCATCAATCATTAGCACGCGTATAGATATTGAAGATTTATTGTTTTCTGTTTGTTACTGACTACCATAGGCGGATTTCATACGCAAGGAAAACTATAAGCGTTAAGTAGCGTTGTTTAAAGCAATCAGCTGATGCTTTTCGCGCATTTCTCCGGAAATACTAGTCAAAGCTCTTGGACGACAAACGCCATGCTGCAGTCGCTAAGGCGCAGCTTTCGGCTTGCTACGTCAATGTCGTTTGCATCGGTTGAGAATGCAACAAATGCCGCAAAGCATCAGCTACTACAGGATATAAACAGTTGACAGACATCTGGCTCAGTCAACATTCAGTAGGAATGCAAAAAACAGTTTGTTGTTGAAAATATATTTCGTTAAACTAAGTGTTTCAGTGATGGTGGCCTCCACGTATAGTTTCGGTATTTGGGGTCAAAGTATCATCTACAGTCAAGCTTTCCTGCTGTCTCGAAAATGTATGACACTAGTTGGAAGAGGTAAGGCATAGGATCGATGGCTCTGAGCACATTCCTTTCCTGTTGAATCAAAACCGTACGACATCATCGTCATCATGCATGGTTTTATTTCTTCTTTTTATTCGAGTTAAGTGAAAGCTCAGATAATAATTAGTAAAGCTATAAGTTTACAAAAATAGAGCGAATATTGTCTGGAAAATGTTTTATCATGGAACTAAATAATGCCAGATATACTTAGAACTGTAAGGTTTTCCGAACAGTGGCACTTGCATCTGCTGAGGTTGCGAGATTAGCTTGCAAAGATGGATAATTGAATCTGTTTGAATCTCTGAATGATTAAATTAATTAGGTGTTCAACACGTAATAAGTGAATATTTGTCTGGGCATAGAAATTACGCTATTGAATTCTCAAAAAAAACGTGAATCTGAGTTTAGAAATGCAAATCGTAAAAGCGCGAAACCTTTCAAACACTAGCGCAAGACTTCCAGTTTCCAGCTATCAGAAGAATGCGGTAAATCGTTAATCGGTGATAGAGATTAACCGGCTGCAAAATATTCCCAGTTTTCATATCGATTGTGTCTTATCGTGCGGATCGTAAAAACTAATTAACTTTTTTCCTGCTGCGTCTACCTTTCTGCCTGGCATGTATACAGGTCGCGCGATACTCGAAATTGCGCATTCTTTTCTTGAGTTACATTTTCTTTCAGTCCTTTGTCAAAATGAACTTTTTGTTTGCGCCAAATCTTTACGCAATTAAGACCAGAAACATGCCGGAAATTACTCGAGTGACTATTTTATTCTACCATTATACTAGCAAAAACTCGACGTATGATTTTGTGCTTGCGCTGTAGAACGTTTGTTTGGATGACGCTGCATGCCTACTGCACCGTGTGTATACCAAAAAAGGCAGCGGCCTGCACGTGACAGCCTATTTATTTGCGTATTATAAGATGAAGGTATTTGGTTAGTTCCTTTCAATGATAACCACGTTTGAAGAAACAGAGGTTTCAAATATTGATAAACAACCTGTGTACCCAATCAGTTGCAGTTGCTTGAGGCGGAATTACTGAGAATGGCTAGGTTGATATAGATCTCAACTCAAGTTGTATGCACTGCAGCGATCAAAACAGCAGGGGCGCGATTTCGATGTAAATTGTAGAACTGACATCGAAGCTTGAAAACAATTTTACTGTGCTTCGGTACTCCGCACAAAAGGCTTGATTACCTGGCAATAATGCTGGGTTCAGATTAATTTCACACTCACTTTGCTCGCTTAGCCGATTTTCGAAACGCGCCCACTTGAGTTTACTAATACCACAAGACAATGTCATAAAATTGAGGTTACAGAACTTTCCAGACAATACTTCTAATTCATAATTCATAGTTGCGCATCTACAGCAGACACGTAAGGGTCAAAAAATTGAATTAGTTGTTTATGTGGAAAATACAATTGGATTGGTTAAAAGCGTGGTTCTGTTTGTGCCCGGAAACCTTGGGCAGAAACGTAAATAGGGTCACGTGTAAAATTATGCTCTCAGCAAAAAGAAGCGCTCAAATGCGCGAATATGTTGACGTTGGTTCGGCAATTACCTCATCGAGCAAAGAGACGTTCACAACACAATTGCCTCGCACGATTGTCTCTGTTCATCGAACCGAAGCGCAACTCTACAGAGATTATTCAGAAACTTATAACTGGTCTTTGTTCGCTTCACACCAAGGAAAACTGCTCGAGGAATTGTTACCAAGCAGTGTCAACGAAAAGGTTGACTGGCAAGAGCCAGACCAGCTGTCAACATGCCAAGATGCCTTTAAATGATCCGGCTCTATGTGCTGATGAAATCCATTAAACCAGTGGTGCTCAAAGTTTTTTGGCTCGTGGGCCACATTTGTCTTTCAGAAACCCTTCGCGGGCCACAAGAACTAACAATCTCAATAAAAATTCTCTAAAAATTCCCTTAAATGATTAAAGTGTTAAGTTTTCTCACCAATGAAAATTGCTTCGCGGGCCACTCCAGAGGGCCTTGCGGGCCACGGTTTGAGCACCACTGCATTACACCAAGGCAATGGTCGCATGAACACAACCGAACACACAGATAATTTTCAAACGTTTAACTACTTAAAATATTTTTGAGCAACAGAACAAATGAGGCACCAAAACCTTCAACTGCGTCTGAAGAAAAGCTTGCGGTGAACACTTTTTAAATATTATTATGCATTTGTGTCAAAACCAAAAGTCGAACTCCAAATCGTTGCAAGGTACAGGATGAAAGCTGTCGCAGACGAATTAGTTATTTTTATGGGGATTTTGCAGTACAGAGAGCCTCGTGCTTTCTCCTTCCACTCGCCGGTGTATAAAAAAGCTGTACTTATTCAGGCGAAATGTTATGGATTTCGACGTATACGTCAACGGCAGTTCCGGAGTGTCATGGGTTAAATGCACTCAAGTAAGCTGCACCTTCATTTTACGTGCGTCAACAAACGTCTGGGAAGTTCTCTGTTTGGTTTATTCGGTTGCTACTCGTTGCAATTCTTACATTTCACCACAATCTCGTGTATCCTTTAAAAGCATATTGCTTGTTTAGTCTCAGTGGAGCTTAAAAGCTCCGAAAACCGCTTGTTGCACAGCATGCTATTTAAGGTATGCTAAAAGTTTACATGGAAACCCTTCCAGCCCAAGTAAAACTTGTTAGTGTGAAAGCGATGTAACAGCAACCGCATGGGNCTTTGTGCTTGTGACCANTGGATGTAACAGTTCAACGAAAGTCAACCACGCATTCCGTTGGCAGGACATTTGTTTGAATAGATTGTTTTCATAGAATGGGNTTTTTCGTGTTTCCAGTCCTATGCCCAATTATTTTCTATCATGCTTTGTAGACAAAGGGCATATTAGAATTAGTGTTGCTGATGATAATCCCCATCGGTGGCTAAAGTGTAGGAACCTCGATAAGGCAGCGAGTCCTGAACTCAGGATTCTATTCCAGGCGTTTTCATACTCTTTCCATGGAAGTACTAGCAGTACGTCAAAAATTGTTGGTTCCATATCCGCTGACATAAGAACTAAAAGCACTGACTTTTTTAGATCGTCGGAATTGTCGGAATTTACATTAATTTTGTTGTTTTTGCTTTCTTCTACTGTTGCCTATGTTTGTTTCCAAATCAAAAATCATCTTCCTCGAAAGGCGAAATATGTAATTGAAGCTTATGAATTTTATTGAAATTATAGCTAAAACTTGATATCGACAATGGCAAAGTTAGCTGCTTGGAAAATGTTACAATTTGGTATTAAATTTAATTAAAAAAGTAAACAGTTTGTTTAGAAATATTGTCTATGCGGCTAGGCACTACATAATAAAGTCTTACCTTCTTAATACGATGATTCACCAGCTGAAAGTCCAGAGAAAGCATGAAAAAACACTGCCATTAAGTATTTGACGATTTTGCCACCGAATAACCGTACAAAACTGTATTGTATCAGTTGCATGTTTGGTTCATATTGAATATTAATTGCAGTGATACCAAGGTTGCAGATTCTTAAACATTTATAATTTCTCACCAATAAAACGACTGATTTGTTACAGATATTTGTTTACTGCGAAAGCTAGTCCGTGTAGTTTTTTGCAAAAGTGGGCGCTAACACAGTCACGCGTGGCTTCAGGCGTCGATTTAGTCAGCAGTAGGGCAGACATCTCCATTACATCTGTGATGAGAAAAGTCAAACGAGAGCGATTAGGTTCATGCTGGAAATGGCCATGACGTCTTCTCGTCTCAGCTCCCCGCCGCAGGAATTGGGTTTGTTTTTATGATGTAAGAACAAATGATAGACAAGATAATTCACCGAGTGATCGACGATGCTTTGTCGGCCAAATAAGGAGTAACGTTTCTACCTGAGCACACTATAGGGATCATACTTCTAGAATGGTAGGCAGCAATAGACGCTGTAGGGAATAACTGAACAGGCTGAGAGCCATTGAAACTAGCATTCAAAAACTTCAGACCGTTGTTTAATCTATGAAGGTGACTTTAAAAATGATTTTGGTAGTTCCAAATTTACTTTTGCGGTTATGCCTAGTTTGAAGCTAAGTAGTGCACTCCACAACAGTACTGAGTCAAGTCGGCTGCACGCAAAGGTTGAGGCGAAGGCGAATGGATTTTCGCAACTTCGAAGATTTACATTGTTTGGCTTCTCTGCAACTTCTTAAACGCTTTCGGAAGAAGACACTTGCATAACGTCACGCCCGCAAAACCCGATCATCGTAAATGTCGGCCATTATAGCTAGGGGGTGTTTTCGAACAAAAATCACTCGACACCTGTCCAGCGGCATGATCGCTGCGCTGCCTACCGCACCACATAGAACGCTTTGTTGCTTGCAACAGGTGCGCCACAGACAAAAACTGTTACAACAGGTATATTCAAAGCAGACAGATAAAACGTTGTTCGCGCATCAAATGTCTGCATAAAGAATTTTGGGAAATGATCTACAAAAAGTGTAGTCAGTACTAGCTTTTCTTTGTAGGAAAAAGGAAAAAGTGGGTTGTTTGATCTGATAACTCTCAATTCATTTGTTGAAATGTCCTATTCCGCAGTTTCATTGTGTTTTGAAGTTGCGCAAGAGAAAACGAAACAACTTTGCTAGAGCGTGAGCTTCTTACCGGGAAATTAAGTGTTATTTTATTGTGCTTGCCCAACAGTGGCCGCACAACCCTTTCCCATTCGCTGAACACATAAACGAGGTTTTGTTGAGTTCACCTCTATGTAAATTTTCAAACAATCGCACATTACAGACTGCAGCGACTGTTAGGTTTTGTAAAATAAGTGCACGACATAATGAAGATTTTCTTCTGCACTTGTTTTTTTGCCAAAATTAAAGATCACCAGAAGAAAAATGTCCGCTTGTCTGGAAAATCCACCTGGTGGCAACTGCTACAAATTACCACTATAGTAGCAGTAAGAACAGTATTTTAAAGGCCTGACTTCCTGTGTGTAGCGAATCATCAAATTAATTAATTAGCTCGAACCCACCAGCGCTCACATACCTTTGCTGATCTCGGTTGACGGACATTTTACTGGTTGTTGCGTCTTTACAACTGTGGTGCGAGCTTCAGGGCGGCATTCGGTGTTTAGTTCAGGAACTCCGCCGCACCACCCTGGTACCATCCGAGCGCTTGCACACATTTCATCGTTCTTCGCATTGACGTCTTCTGGTGCGTTGTTAAAAGGATCCGGTTTCTCTTCGCAAGGCTTTTTAGGAAAATTATCGTAAACGTTTGTCTTTCTTGGTGACTTTCTGTAATGGAAATGAGTAGGGATTTTAAAGTAACTAAATTTGCATTTTTTTTCGTAAGTTTTCTGAAACAATAAAAAATAATAATAATAAAGGAAGATTTTATATAGCGCTTCATTCAAGTGAAATTTCCTTCAGGCCGCCTTTAAAATTTAGATAAGTTAACACCTGACAAAAGCGTAACATGTTTATGTTAACAACTAACAACAAACGTAAAAAAATATAAAACCAGCTGAAACCAACATGATCTCTATCGACACATAGAAACCTTTTCAAACAAACATTTAGAACGTGTTTAGTGTAGTAATTGCAAATTGGAATGGGCTGACAACACATTGTGTGACAGGATTCGAGTATGTGCGCTGAGATTCCCGTGTAAGCTTCAGAAATTACCAGATCAAGTGCTCGCCCTAACGGACAGGTGGCAAAACTTACCACAGCCCTGCATGACCACGCTGACATGACGCAAATGGGGTTTCGCCCTAGTGTTGCCGATTGCCGTATATGAAGGACTAGCAGCAAGAAGTACTGTACTGCAATGGTGAACTTTTTTGATTCAGGGAGCAGTTGCTATCATAATTGTTTTAAAGTTGAAAATTACCTACCGAAACAAACCTTTCCTTCAAATGTTTAAAAGTCTTTGATCTGGTGCAATATAAGTCGAAAAAGACTTGCTAGCATTATATCTTGCATAGGGTGAAAAAATTACGTTTTTCTTTTTTAAAAGCTAAACGTAAGTATCTGTCTTATGTCGCTCGAAGTAGTGTATAGCATACCTCCTTTCAGATGTTCGGAAAGTATCTTTTATCAGTGCACCGACGTTTTTGGACTTCTTCATGTTTTCTCTTTTCTTATAAAGCATACAAAAGACTTGTAATATATGTGAACAAGTAAAGCAAGTATATCCAAGAAATGTGCAAATTGCTGATTTTATTTTGCTTAACTATATTATTAAACCCCAAAATATCGTTTTTATCAATACCTTCATACCCATATTTCAGACAGCAACGCAAATATAAAACTGGCAACGAGACATATATTGACAGAAAATAATGACTTTTAAGACTTAAGAACAGGGGTGTAACGAGGTTAGATGGCGCCCGGGGCAAAAAACAAATTCGGCGCCCCCATGGTCGAAGTTTGGCGCCCCAATGGTCAAATCTGAGTTCTTTCGAAGGCAAATTTACTGTATTGAAGAAAGTACTTGTGACATTGTGGGGACTTTTCGGCGCCTCCAGCAGTAATTCAGCGCCCCTGCA
>JGI24021J15306_10002250_pt1 | contig 20544 bp, 15 predicted proteins | sample Ectturendosymbi1_FD_15306 | JGI IMG/M metagenome (IMG submission 15306)
CTCTCTCCGCAGCAGCACGTCATCCTCAAATCAAATGATATGAAATGAAACTTTTATGAAAGCTTATGTGATAAAACCCGAAGAAAGGATAAAGCGTTTCAATCCTCTTATTTGTTGATGTCTGGAGGCAGTGCCAGTAGTGCTGGTGCGTATACTTCGAGTTAATGAAGCGCAGTCTCCGTCCACACGTGAACGCTTGACTCATGGAGGCAGAGAAGTGAGCAACTCCGGCCACCTATCCTTCGTGAGGCCAGGTATTTGTAGTCAGTGCGCGTCGACTTTATCAACGACATTGAAAAAATTTTTTCAGCGTTGTATCACTATTTGTTATTGCTTGATTGCAGCAGTTATTTTAGATCATAACCCTGTCACAATCTTGCCCCAACCACCAACACTATTGTGGTTGCACCTTCTAACAGCATCAAGTATATTAAAACAGAATTTGTAAAAAAGGTACCGCCATGGAATTACAGGTTTTCATAGTTTACCCAAATTCAGTTCAACAGCAGTGATTTTACAAATATATTTCTTGAAGCATGAAATTGGGCAGATTTATCAACTTCACCAAAACTAAAACAGTTCGCGGGACAACTGCGATTCGGAGCTTATCAGGGCTCAGCAGGTTTCCGACGCTAGCAATTGGGAAGGCTTCTGACCAGGCAGCGGTGTTCGCAGGGTAACTGCGATTCGGTAAAATAAGCTTTCAAAAATGTATATAACTGTCAAAAGTAAAATATAAGCTTTCAAAACTAAAATAAGCTTTCAAAAATACGTGCATGGTTAATTCGAGATGTTTCGGAATATACTTCATCCATTTTCAGTTGGAAATGAAGTAACTTTAAGAAAGAGCACGCAATTCCAAACCTCATCAATATCACAAAATCTTTCGGTTTTGAATTAATTTAAGGTATCATGTACAATGTGTAAGGGAATTAAGGAAGAATTGTGTATGAATATAGAACAAATACCACAGAAAGACAAACATATACGCAACATCCATTTAAATGACACAGATGATGGTTGGCAAGCAATGTGTGAAGAGATGTGAAATATACAGATGAATAAAAAAGTCATGCACAAGTGGGAGAGATGACAATGGAGGTTATGAAGCGGAAAGCCATGCAGCAACCATGGCATTACACTCATTACATAACAGAGGAGGTAGGTAGCAGAGGCGAATGGCAGCTTTTGCCAATATAGACCAGGGATCTCCAAGCTACGACCCGCGGGCCGAATCCGGCCCGCCGGAGTCATTTCATCCGGCCCGCGAAGACATTTTGTCAATAACGAATGATAATATATTTCCGAAAAATTGTTGCGGTAGAATGTGGCATACCCCGAAACTATCACAGTATGTAAGATGTGCGGCTCTCAAACTGTTGTGTAATAGCTTATGTGGCCCTCTGACAAGACAGTTTGGAGACCCCTGATGTAGACCACGAACTAGCAACACATTTACCCATGGCCATTGTGTGGTATCACCAGGCTTGTCCATAGGAATGTCATTCCTATGGGAACCCCATGGGAAAGATCCCATGGGATGGGACAGCACACATTTGTATTTCCCATGAGACAGTAGCCATGTCATAGCAACTTCATTACGTCAGAGCTAACCTTAGTATTTATACTTTTTAAAGGTTTTTTACTCTCCTTTTTTCTTTATATACTTGTATATATTAGGTTTAACCGAAACTTTCAAAAATTTAATAATTTTAATTGAATTGTATTCCATATTAATATTATAATGGGAATCCCGTGGGATGGGACAGGCATAATTTGCTATGGGATGGGACAGACAAATATGTCCCATGGACAATCCTGGTTATTTCAGTTGCATGTATATCACGTATGGCACATAGCATACCTAGACGAGGTTGAAGAGGCAAGGATGGAAATCATATCAGTCAGTCAGAGGTATCAGATATAACAACAGATAACAAAGAGTTTAACAATAAAAAGTAATCCATTATGTACAGTAATGTGCACATGAAAAACAAAATATGGTTGGCTGAGTGAAATGTATAGGTCTTTGGTTTTGAATTACTTGCTTTATTTCCGAATAAAAATGGATTAAGAACAATCTGAAACGTCTCGGAACAAACCATGGACAGTTTTTTGAAGGCTTTTTCAGTTTTGATGAACTTTATTCGTATTCAGTTGTTTTCTGTGAGATAAAGATTCGTAGCATCTTGCCTTCCACGTGAAAGAACCTTACGTACCATTCTTCATATCAAATCCAGGAAAAAATTACACTGCGCGCAAAACACATTTTCAACATATTTGTTCATTTTGATGCTCATGCATGTTTGCTAAAGGCACAAGAGAAAAATGTTGAAACTGTATGGGAACAAGGCCTAAAAACTAGCCCAAAGTAGATATACAGAAATATACCAAAGTTTACACTTATGGCATGCAAAAGTTAGTCCGTTAACCGTTTCTATTGAGTATTTTATTTATAGTTACAAGACTTTTATGGGTGGTACCTACCCAGGCGATAAGAAACTTATTTAAAAATTGTTTTACTTTACATCTCCACCAACAAACCATGGGCGTCGGAAGGGGGGGTTGGCTCCTCTGGATTTTGAAATTATTAGCGAAAAAAGGTTGTTTTTTCAATTTCGAGGGGTAAAAACCAAATTTCACTATTTTGGTCCCCCTGGATAAAATTTTGGAAAATTACCCTATTGCCCCCCCCCCTGGAAACAATCCTTCCGACGCCCATGCTGGTAAATGGAATTTTTTGAAAGAAAAAGTCTACCACAAGGTGAGCTTTCATAATTTACATGTAGGCCGGAATCTAGGTGAAATATTGCATGGGTTGAAGCTGTACAGTTGCTGACGAGAAACGTTTTCTACAGAAAATATTATTTAAAACACTAGAGAACAACCCGATGTTTTATCTGCGGTGATATGGCGACGATTCGCCTTGCCCAAATTTCAAAACAAAAGTCCACACTGGTCTTCATTCTTGCAAAATTTGAACGAATGAAGTACGCAAATGACATGACTGAGCTTTTTTGATTTAGCTTGCCGAAAAGATGACGCAAGGTGCGTTTAGTTTACGCAGAAGTCTCCGGTGAAACACCAATTAATGTAAGAATACGAGTGCTTTGTTTAATCGAAAAAGTCTGATGTTTTTAAAATGATGTAGCTAGAAATTCATTTCTATAACAATTTAACTTGATGTTAATATGAAGTGAAGAAACAAAATAAGTAGGTCTCAAGATCAAAGTTCGTAATATCAGAAAACATGATCACCTCCAGGCTTTGCTCTTTTAAAGGAAAAAGAGTTAAACATAATGCCTAGTTATCTTGTTCTTCCGCTGAACCAAGCAACTACGGCACACCTTCTGAAGTCTGGCTAGTATCAGTTTAATTCAGCCACCACAGGCGGTAAGAGGCGCCGATGAGCTAAGGTGCAACAGATAAAACAGTGAGCTTTTATCTCAGCAGGTGGCATTCTGTCTCAGTGGTGGCTTGCTAATGTAGGAAACCATTATCTTCACAACAAAGGCGTAAAAGTGTCGAAACACAAGTTACATCGTTATGCAATAATTGGCGGGCGTATTTTACAGTGAACTGTTGCATTGTTGCCTTTGTCGAGTGGATTTTATCGTTTGAAAAGTTCCAAATGAAGTCAATGAGCTGCTGCTCTCGGTGCCTTCTCACACGATGACGATACTATGTTTTGTACGGAATAATTACGGACCGACTAACTTGAAATGAAATTAGCGGATTTCTCACTCGTTTTAACTTATTAAAATTACGTTGGACTGCAGTGCCAAGCAGGGTTGCAGAGTCGTTAGAAGTCGGAGTTTTTTGGCAGGTTTTCTGACAACATTAGGAGTCGCATTTTTTGTCCGACTCCGACTCTGGATGTCCAATTGGATCATTTTTTACATCACACTCCTAAATTGGGAATTCCAGTTGGAATGGTACAATGTCTTTTGAAACTTTTGTTGAAACAGATTTCTTGCTGTGCACCACGATTTCCATTGATTTTAACAGCCAAATTTCATTCCCTTTATGTTAAGGACTTGGAGCCGGTAATTTTGGAAAGGTCTGAGTAGGATATTTTACTTCCGACTCCGCAACCCTGGTGCCAAGTGCTGTTGCAAGAGCAACGTCAAGCACAATAGAAAATTCCAGAACACAGATTTTGAAAACACTAATTTTTCTTATTGCGAATAATATAGCCACAATTATCGAATACATTATTGTGGTTATATTGTTCGCAATAAGAATCTGCAGCAACTCCGTTCATATGCTTATAAAAGTACTAATTTTTCTCCTTTTCGTTTGTGCGAAGCTACCCATTATTCTTCAATTGCAATCGTTTTAGTTAACCTATAACCACAGGGGGAAATGGTAATGATTTCTGAACTGAAGTTTCTACAACTGCAAGTTGAGGAACCTATTTTTCAAATTAAAAAGTAAGACATCCGAGCTTCCCGAACGTGATTGTTGTAGTTAGTGGACCAATGACATGATATGGCTCATAAACCAACAGATCTGGATGTATCGTTTCGATGTTTAATAAAAACACATTCAAGCTTCGCGTGTTTGGTATAGTCATTTTCTTAATAAACCAGTTTGGAAAAGCTTTTGCTGAGTCACACAGCGAGAACACGTCTGGCCAAATTTCAGCTTATACTTGACTTGAAGTTTTTGTTGTATTTTTATGAATCGTCAGTTTTTATGCAATATTCTTTTTTCACGAGCATGTCTGCAAAATCAGAGGTTCAAGTAAACGCAGCTTTAAAAAGCAATTGAGAAACATCACACGTCACAGTGCATACCAGATGTTCTCAATGATTTTCGTGATCGTTGATCTCATGGTTTACACTTAAATCCAAACGGTTTGGCTGCTGAATAGATTTGTCGACTGATGGAAGTGCTGATAGCATCATTTACTGAGCTGCAGTGAATGTCTTATAGAGGACTGCCTCACAATAATTTTTCAAAGCAAGTGAACGTTGCCAATACTTTTTATGACATGGATATATGATAGATAAAGTTACTGCTCAACAATAATATAATTTCGTACGACAGAGAATGGGTAAGTTTCTGTAGTCTCCAAGAGGTACACTTAGTTTGAATGAATGCGCTTTTTAGGAATTGACATTGTTAAAATAAGGTAATTTTACGTCTTCCCTTAAACCAATGTAATATTTTGAAGCAAATAGTAAAAGTGATTGTCCCAAATTCTGTGTCGCTACGCGTTTATCATGTCACTAAACACACAGAGAGAGTCGATTTTAGACATTGAGTAGGCCTACTCATGATATCGATATTTGAGCAGTATCTATCAAAAAATCTTTTAATAGCAAGGAATCAGACACCATGATATTTACCTAGTGTAGATTTCGCTTGCTGAGCAGGCATCATCAGCTCTTAATCAAATAGAATCATGATATTTACTAATACCATTTACAGTAAAAACTCAGCACTTTTTCATTTACATCAGGTCGTAATATATCACGGCTTTGATTTTCAAATGATCGCGTCGCGCTTATGTAAGTTGATGCAGGCGAACTAAAGTGAAGCAGTTTGGGGCATGGCAAAATCTTGCCTTGACAGATAGGTTCAGTTCTGCTTCATAAGGAGTACACGGTCAGCTCTTTCCCAGTCTTCCTGAATCCCGTCTCTGGGTCAGCTTTCTTTAAAGTGGAGATCGACCGATATACCGGCCTGGCCGATATATCGGCCGATATTTGGATTTCTCCGATATATCAGTCTCGGCCGATTTTATCGGCCGCAGTAGTAGGTATTGACAAAACGCTGTTATATTCCTCACGGATCCAGACAACGTGCGCAAGAAAGCACAAAGTAACAAGTCAAGACAACTGTGTTGCAGCAACGTTAGCAGGTGCGTTTTCATAACCAACAAGCAGGCAAGATGAACCACAGAGCATGCGTCGGCCAACGCAGTCGAAACAAAAGCATCATCGGAAAGTTTCGCAATGCTTGAAGCCTACTGTCCAGACCGCGCTACCGCGAGCAGGTGTTGTGTGCGAATAAACTCCCGCTGTGCTTCTAGCGAAGTTTTCGCAGCACGAAAAGTTTGACTGTAACTTGAGGTGCAGAGCAGAAGTCCAGTCGATGTCTAGTTTGGCGTAGATTTATTAAAAAAAGCTTGCATGAAAAATGAATTGCGCTAATCAACATTTATGGCGTTACAAATGCAATCGCTACTCACTAGTGAGGCCAACTGTCGCTGTAAAGCACTTGCACGCAACATCTTAAAAGGGTTCTACTTTTTTTAACTTGTAGGCTATAAGCGCACTGGTTTATACTGTACGCAAGCTAAAATGTCCTGTTCGTGGTTTAAGTTAATTGACGTTTTCCACGAGGCATGTTAATAATTTAATTGTGACCTCACAATCCAAGCTGTTGCAACGCGCTGGTTTGTGGATATGGCACACAAGTTATGGAAGCGCTACTCCAGCATTTGACAAATAAGTTGAAGTGGTAATTCGAGATTCGGCGATGAGTCGGATAGCAGCGCTGTAGTCAGTATTCATTGTTGCATCACAATTGCAGTTGTCCGTTTGTTAAACACGACCAGGAAAAGCAGTGTTTGCAACAACGCAATGATTGGATCAGAACTACCGCGGCATCATTGCATGATCATCGGATGCGTAATGCGCACTCGTGCACGTTAGCTATTGTCATGGCGACTTTTTCTCATGGAATTTACTTCTGGCGTACGGGGGGTAATCGGTTATAGTATAGTGCTGCTTTCGTTTAGGCTAGGTTGTAGATGACCGGCTAACTTACTGCAGGCTACTTGGTGAAAATTGCAGAAAAAACTTTGCTTTCTGCCTGACGATCTTAAACTGTTGAGATAGAACTACTGAGTATTGACGAATCAGCTGAGGTGTTTCATTTAATATACCAATGTCAGTACTTCAGTTGCAGCAACTAATGCAACTTGTTTACCTTTTCAAGAGCATGCAGTTATTTAATGTAACGTTACATCAAAATTCCTAACTTGATTCTTTAAGACCGTAAAGGGGCGGTAATAGCTCAGTGGTAAAACGTCCCCCTCTCAGTCAATGGGTTGTGAGTTCGATCCACAGCCACTGAGTGAATTGCCGTGGCGCTCGTTGGGCATGAGCGCTCACCTCAACCGCCCCGGCAAGAAGCACAATTCAGGCTTCGGCCTGCCGCCAATTGCTGTCACCAAAATTAATAAAAAAAAGACTGTAATTGACTTCTCAAATTGACAACCCACTAAGTTGCAGAAAAGTCTGAAAGGTTGATTTGTGAAATATATGCAAAAACAAAGTTTAACAAGAGTTATGTAGTACGACCGATATACCGGCCTGGCCGATATTTAGTACAGTAACTGTTAACAAACATACTATCACAGACCAAAGAAGTTAGTGTTGTTTTGGAAATGGTTATTTGAATACACAGTATCGTACTAATTTTAACTTCCATAACTTTATGCTCCGTTTTGTACTTCCTTCCTTTTCATTGTTTACCATCTTCCAATTTTCAAGCATTGTTTTGCTTTTTTTGTAAGCACTATAAGACGTTATCTGTCATTCAGTGTTCTGTTCTTATTGTTTTGTTATTTTCAACATTTTTTTATTCATCATGGCACTGTGCTTATTCATTGTAGACAGTGTATACTATGCTAACAAGTTGATTAGATTAATTAAAAATCATAGCAAAACTGAAATTGATGTAGTTTGAAAAATTTTAGCTCAAAAATCATGATTTTTTAAGTTTTTGAAAAAAAGGTGAGGCATAGAATATATTTTATTTTTAATAATGAAGCAGAAAACAAGATTTGAAAATTTTGGAAATATCGGTTACCGGCTATCGGCCCATGAATGACCGATATATCGGCATCGGCCCCAAAAAAGCCATATCGGTCGATCTCTACTCTAAAGTATATTGGTCCCAAAAATTGGTCTGATATTCCTGAAAATTTGCAATCTCTTTCCCCTTATACTCACCCCACTCCCTGTGCACAGGCATGCCTTTCCCCAACTGTTTTTTGTTTTTGCTTATTTTACCTGACGTTGATACGATGCATTTTGTTACCTTTTTTATTACTTGTGAAACGTCTTCAATTAAAAATTGGTTTGCCCTAGGGCTGGCTGAGAACTTGACCCAGGTGGTCTTTCGCCAACCCTTTGTGATTCAACGTGTTAGAACACGATCATTAAATTGTGAAACCTGAAATTTCTGATGTTTTTATATTCTAATCAACATGAATTTAATTTGTGATCTTTGATGCTATTGCTTTCCTCCTGCTGCATTCGTGTTACTTCGTGATTTGAGTCACACAAATGCATGATTAAACCATAACCAACCGCCCGCCACATTAGGGACTTTGGCATGAATGCATCACAACATCTATTGTTCATTGCCCATAATCTGGCACTTCGCACTATAGACATCTATTGCGGATAGATAGAAAGAAATTATAATTAGATAAACTGCACCATGTTTCACAACCACTGATGGCAATACTTGAAGCAGCTCCAAATTTTGAAGTAAATATTAGATGGAGGTGAATGTATAAAGCATTTACATAAACATCGGGATTGTTCGTATTGAAATCAATTTTTGTAAACTTGATATATCTCCAAGGCATTGCAAAATACTTATTAGAATTCATTTCACTCAGAGAAAGCAATAACTTCTTCAGGAACAACGGTACAAACGGGTTAAAGCGAGTTGAAGTCTGTACATAAACCATGTTAAAGGGCAGTAAGTAACGTTGCACTTTGTAAAGATGAAACATTGCTATCACATTTTTGACCTTGCAACATGAGTTTAATACGGTTGTGGGGAAAGTCAAATTGAACAACCGCATGAACAAGTCATATTGGTATCGCAAATACCAGAGATGAAAATACACAAATTCAAGAAATTCCTAGCTCGAACGAAACATATGCGCTGTGGATTTGCAGGTACACTGTGCCAAATTATCAAGTTGAAGTTCAATTAAAGAAAAATTAGTGGTTACGAATGAGACGCAACAGGAAACTGCTTTTATCGGTGGTTGACAATTCGAGCCATTGCAGTTTTTGGCTCAGACAAGTAACGCTTCTGCTCTTCAGGAGTAACGTAATATGCCCAGAGGCAGCATTACGTCAAAAGTACAAATGATTCAATCGTTTTAAATTACCATAATTGGGTAAAAAAGCGTAAAAATTTCTCTTCATGACAATTGCGCTTGTTTCAAACGATTTCACTCATTGCGTTTATCGGGCATAGGCTTGGACCGCTCAAAATTGTGTTGGGTCTCCTTTTAGTGCTGTTTAACCAGATTAGATTGCTGCTAGGCAGTCAGCTTGTATGATTCAACGGAGGGCTCCCTGATATCTTGCAGTAAAGAACAGTTCTCTTTGCTTAACGAATAATAACCACTTTATGCGTGTCGAGTACACTACAAGGAACATGTCAGCAACAAAAAAGAGACGAACAGTAAAACTAGTGCATGTCACTGTCGTTGCTTCAGTTTGAGTGGCTAAGTCAGGAGCTTACAGCATGCTGTTTTCCAGTTTTCATAGCCGCAGCCTATATCTCTCAGTCATCTTCGTCTGTGTTGTGTATCACCATCTGATCAGCCTTCCGCAAGCAGTCGACAAGCTGCAAGCTGAATGCCATATTTATTCTATTGTAAGCCGCGGTTTACAAATATTTTTTTAATCATTTCGTGCGGCTTGTAATCAAGGGCGACTTATATTTTTTATTTCTTTACCTTATCGTAAGGTACAGATGACGCTCAGTCTTTCCTTGACTACGTTTTTTTCGACCAAGCTTCCTTTTCACATTCTTGATTCTATTCTCGTTAGTGTCACGTGCATATCCATCACAGGAGGAGTGATGATGAACAGAAGGTAGTTGTAGTGGTGAAGCATCATTACCAGGGTTACGAATAAACGCGAAGCGTGCTAGTGCGCGAAAGTATCTCAGAGGCTTAGGTAGCTTATGTTCAAGTGCAGCTTACAATCAAGGGCGGCTTACATTAATTTTTTAACACCATTTCGTGCGGGTTACAATCAAGGGCGGCTCACAATCGAGTAAAATACGGTAAGCTTTAAAGATCCTCACTCGAAAGGCAAAGAAGACCCAAAGATAGAAATGTGAGATACTGTACTAAGGAAAAGGAGTGGGGTTTTGACCATGTGGTTTTGAAAATAGTATTACAGCACACCACACATTTTTGGTAGAAGCAGGTTAGCAAACTGTATGTGTGACTATGGTTTTGCGCATAAACATGCTGATCAGGCACTGACGACTGACGTTAGACGGTCAATATGTAAAACACGAATACCTGGTGAACGTGTATGCAAAATCATGAACTTACCAACCTGGTGCAGAAACTGGTCTGATAAGCACTGAGTACTCTTGAGTCTCAGCCAATAGCTTCCTATGGCCCATGTACGTAAACGTATTGTACATTTTCGTAATTGCTTTATTTTCTGAACTTTAACTCTTTCAGGTTTCAAGTTTTTTTGCATTTTGCACGTCCAGTGGGAGCATAAATTTCCAATCTTGAATGAATTTTGAAAAACCTGCTTACCAGCTCAAGCATTCGCATATGCAAACAGCGATGCTGAGCTGAGATGACAATATACGATAAAGCTAATGATAATGTTGCTTATGAGTTGGATAATATGAGTGAATTCACAAGATAGGCTACTGGCTGCAGCGTGATGTGAGCGGCATACTCAGGGGAGAGCACAGAGAAATCCCATGATCCCATTTTTTGAAAGGTACGCGGCGTTTCCTTACTGTTTAGGATGGCACCACCTACATTTTTAAGTTTAATCTTTGCCCATTTTTGTGAAACTCTCAGCAGAAGAATTCCTTAGGTAACTTGAACCCGCCTTGGTATGACATTCCAGCAATAATAGCCACTTCCTTTTTTGACACTACATCGATATTTTTCTCTTCAGCTGCGCCAACAGCCACGTCTCTTTTGGTGAACTTGAACTCGCTTTAAGAATGTGGTTAATAGGCTTCTCGATGTACTCATTTATTTTTTTAGTTCTAATTTCTTAAAATAAAAGTTTTAAAGTAGGTTCTTCATATAAAAATCACAGACCACATCTTTATCACTGGACTGATATCTTAAACTCGAATTACCATGAGCAGATTTGCGCTTGATGACTCGGTTGATGTGCTTTGCAACGTTAGATCACTTGCGGACTTTTGTTTTCAAAGGCATGCGAAGACCCGAGTGAGCGTCATTTATGCAAATATTGTAGGTTGTGCAAACGATCTTTGGTTCGCAACAACGCTTGCCGCAAATTGTTTGATAGAATGAAGGTCTCAGTGAAATTGTTAGTTTTTTATTATTATTAAAGTTATGAAATACAGGCTTTTTAATAAATTATTAAATACAGGCTTTTTTATTAAATTATGAAATATAGGCTTTTTTGTTATTAAAGTTATGAAATATAAGTGTACATGGAAAAAGGTGGATGCCCGGATAGGATCTCTTCAGAAGCCCACTTTTGCGTTTAATCTTCAAACTTAACCCTTTCTGTCCCGCGTGTGCCACTTTTTTACAACGCTATAAATAACCCAGTACTTTTTTAATAAATCCCAGTTACAGTATATTCCTTTTTCACAGTTTGCAGCCAACTTGTGAGGTAGAAGTAGCGCAGTTATATAGTTCAAGATGGTTGAGTAAAAGTCTTCCGCAGAAGGAAATTACCTCAAAAACAGGCTCCGCAGTGATTATATGAGGTTGAGTGTCCTCTTGAGCTTCTTTGAACTTTTTGCTTCCTTGGAAACATCAAGGAGGAAAAAAGTAGTTAAGATTACTTTTATTCACATGCTGTGAACGTCTTTTGAGAAATTTCACGGTTGATTCTCAAAAATAGGGAACCACTAAACTAAAACACAAAGTCAAGGTTCTACCGTATTTCACGTGACTTTTAACAGATGGCACGAGCCAGTGCCTATCGCACACGTGATGTAAGCGTCAGCGTCAGCAGGAAAGTTATCATGTTCTGGGAGTGTGGAGCTCAATTGGGGGAGTTTTAAGTTAGTGCTTTGTTCCTCTTCGTCGTCACTGACCCTCAGAGGAAAATCAAAACGTAATGTGATGCAAATTAATGACAAGGTCACACAAAAGAGAAACGTTCTGCAAGTCACACGTAGCAGATTCTCAGCCGTGCTGGCATTACATCATGCGTTGTCCTACGGCTCCGATTGCCCACGTAAGGACATCTTAGATGATTGTCCGTTTCTCGATACTTACCCCTCGTAATGTTATCGTTCAAGCGCACTGGGTATAAAAATTTTATGTCGCAATGAAATATTAACATTCACTTGCTTAGCACAAGCGTGAAGGAGGCCGCTTTTCAATCACACAGCAGTTTAAGTTTCACAGCGTTTCAAACTTTCAACGGTATCGCTGACTTGTTGAAGGTCAGTTATACTAAGGCAGGTGCGTATGTTGAGGCATGGAACAGTTCTACCATCATTCGTGGCATTCCATACGTAAGCAGACGTTTGCGATAATTGTCAATGACATCCTGAAATTGAGTGTCGGCAAGGAATAACGTTGAAATAAACGCATGTTTGTCAGTTGATTAAATGCTGTGTAATCCCGAACAAAAAAATAAACACGAGGTATTAGTTTTTAGAAAGAACATTTCTGACGTTTCCAAGTAGTTTGCCATATTGTATCTGGTAAAAAAGACACGTTGGAAAGTGTTCGAAATTCGTATCTTTAGTGCGAGGTCGGGTTCAGATTCAGAACGCCATGTTGTAACTCAGTTGAAGGTACTACGTAGTAAAGCCTCAAAAGTGGATCCAGCACTTACTTTGTAAATACATGTGCGAAAAAAGCCTTTTAATGTTAATATATTACTACCAACAACAACACGAAGCATTACAGTGAGTTTTCAGGATAGGGATAATATTCCCTGATTTTCTGTTTCTGTTGGTAAGGCAAGGCCAAGTGCCGGTGTTTGCGCCTTCGGTCTATTTTCAAGAAAAACTCTCCACGAACATCTGCAAACGACCGCTTTCACATGACGTGTTTCACTGTCACGACCATTGCACAGAAAAATCGTTCTACCTTACGAAGACAGCCATTAAAACTCGACGTGTGTTGATTAAAATAATCACTCGACGCCTACACTGCTCAAGTCTTAATTGGTGGGCAAGGCCAACGAATTGAAAACCTTATCATTACATCGGCATTTCTTAATGGTTTTTACGCCTGGGGCATACGCGAGAAGATGTACGTTCAGTGCATGATCATTATTCAGGGCGTACAGGCAGTTCTTTCAGCAGCCAATTTGAATTAACAACGCTGGCCGCTGTGACGGATGTAGACCAAACCAGTCCGAGTTGACTTGTCGGAATGGGATGCACTCCCGCATGCCGTAATTGTTTTCAGTGCTAAAGCAACAGCGGACCAAGGAGGTAGTAGCGGTTTCCAGCAACGCGTGAGCTGTAACTTGTGTTCCTGCGTTTGCACAACTTGACGGCTGCGCTTTGATTGGTTCAGTTGTGTTCACAAACGTTTTAATACTCAGCGTTGAAGTGACCTCATGAGGTTGGAATCTTTTACATCAGCAAGAATGCAAGCAAGTTTGTAGGAGGCCTTGATGCAAGCACCAACGACGAAAGCATTCCCGGACGCAGTGGGCATTGTTATAACAGAAAGCTTAGCAAACAGAACTTCCTTATTAGCTGTCCGTAAAGAATTAGTTGCCGAATACAAATTTATATCAGCTGCTTATCGTGGAGAGTATTTTGTTTCTTGTTTTGCCACCTTAAAGGTATTTGAAGGAAGTCTTTTGACTGTTTCAGAATTACCATCTTAAGTTATTTACGTATTTCCGCTTATATTTTCCTTTGCATTGGATTCCCGCTGTATGACAATACGCATTTAAGGTCTAGTGAACTTGAAAAAGGGTCGAAAAGAATTTTAAATCATATTTTTACAATGTGCGATGGGCTTGCATGGGTTATCTGTGCTATGTTCAGGTAGGCCCAATGTGTCTGCACTATCTGTATATAATCTTCGACAATGGTTTGCTGAAGTACAGAGCAGCCAATACCGTCATCTGAGTTATAGCGGCCGTTATAGCCTAGGGCAGTGGAGGAATAGCAATTGTTTTTGACAAACTATGGTTGTGATGGTCAGTTCATCACATGGTTGTGATGGTCAGTTATCACGTACTTCATCTGGTTGGTTGTACAAAAGCATCTTTTGAGCATAGGAGGAATTAAACGTTGTCTAACCAAATTTTACGCATCCCACTGTAGTGGTTTGTAAAGAAATATGAATATTTTGACCTCTTGGTTTTAAATGTTTTTGAGTGTTTAGCAATATGGCGAAATGTTGATTCAAGTTTTTCTAAATGCTGTCAATGCACACAGTTCCTCAATGCTGTCAATGCAGGCAATTCTGGGGAAGTGAATTTTATCGTCACCAATTTAGTTTACTATGATTAATTTCATGACGTGTTCAGAGGGGATGGTATAGAAGTTTTTACAATACAGGACCTTGCATTTAGCAAACATTGTTACTGATTAGTGTAAAGTTGACTGGAAATTTGAGTTGATGATACAAATTTATGTTGTGGTCTTTAGACACATACTTTTTACTACGTTTTTCGTCAGCGATAAGAAAAAAAGGATATTACACAAAACCGAGGCGTGAATAAGAATAGGTCTCTACCTCAATAACAAAACGGACCGTTTTAACTGTCAAACTCTTCCTCCTGCACTGGCCTGGGTACCAGCGAGAGAAAAATATCTGAATTTGATTCACAACCTGCCTGGACGGTTAGTTTTCAAACCAAGACAGCTTTTGATCTGCTTTTCTGACGATGGTTTCTACCAAGACAGCTTTTAATCTGCTTTTCTGACGATGGTTTCTTTCGTAAATTCAAAAGCATGTTTGCCGAACTGTTTAAGTCCTTTTTCTGGTACTCGCAAACTCTATCCGTGGTTTGCCTATTGATTGACTTACAAGCAAATTCAGTCCCGCCAGCGACACAGATCCTAAATGTTTTGTGTTAACAGCTTTTTTCGGTAGAAAACCCTGTGAATTGCCGAAATTAGTGCCCGACTGTTTCTTTGCAAGTGTTGTCCAATGCAAACACACTGGTCTAGAGAAGAGATCAGCAAATATCTCATCAACTTTCCATTTTCGAAACGTGACTTTAATTCGGTCACAGAAATCCTGTCAAAGTACTTGTTATTCTCAAAACTACGTCTCGAACAGACTACCTCTGGTGGTTTTTGTTTCCTTCAAACTAAGGCTATTGCATTGTCAAAAGTAATTTGCTTTACTCGGGAATGTTAGTAGGTTTTGACTTGTCAATGTGGTTAGGGATGCCTTGCCGTTGGTTTAAAAAGTGAAGAGACTACTGACGTAGCTTGTGCAGATGAGTTTCAAGTATTAGTAGGTTTTGACTTGTCAATGTGGTTAGGGATGCCTTGCCGTTGGTTTAAAAAGTGAAGAGACTACTGACGTAGCTTGTGCAGATGAGTTTCAAGTAGAGTTAGATGTTGCACTTGTAAGAAGTTTCTGGCACTCCTATTCACGAAAAACGTTATCGATGAAAGTTTGATGCAGGCTCGTGAACGGCAGAACTCTGACCTTTTAATTCTTTCAGCCAAGTGGTTTATTTTTGCAGATTTAAGTGTTTCTGCAACGTTTTAATATTGAAATTTTCGTGAAACGTCGTACTATGGCATCCTCGGGAATTCAAATAGCCGCTTTGGTTTGTATGGCCCTCGGTAATGTCCTGACAATAGTGTGCGTTGCAATCCCGTTCTGGAAGCGGAACGACCCCCAAGATACCATTAATGATAACATCATTCGGGTAAGAGAAGTGCTGACCGTGTTCACTTGTCGATTACGTATCCGCAGGTGAACAGCTGCTTACGAGTTCCGATCGTTGTGATTCTAGTGCTATGCGGTTTACCTTTCCTGCAACTTAGATTTGTGCTGAGAGTAACACCCTGCTCGAATCTTCCATTCCCAGCCCTGTGCAAAGCGCTCGTTTACCTTAACCTCGTTGGAAATTCCTGTTCATACGTGTAGAGCAGTGATTCTTAACCTTTTTTATATATCTTACCCTTTTATCAAACAAAATTACCAGATGTACCCCCAGTACACTGAATGATGCTCATTAAAAATACGAAATTAACAAACTTGACAGTCTAGAATGATATAAAAATATACATTTGCTGCAATTTATGTTTCAGAAATTTACGCCCTTGGAAGGTTAAATTTACCCCAGGTTAAGAACCACTAGTGTACAGAAACGACTCTGGTACATGCAGTATACAACATGTAACGCGTGACGCAATTGGTGACCGGACCGGAATTTCCAGTACGTACGGCACCAGTATCATTGAAATAACGCACACATTGACAGTAATGTTTCAGTTTAACGGTGTAACTACAAATTGTCCGAAATTTCAAAATTAGGCTCCAACTTCTGCCGCCAGCTTTTGCCGTCAGCAATATAAATAATCTTGTAATGATTTTGCAGCATCAAGGCATATGGATCAAGTGCCAGTCCCTTCCTACCGGGAACTGGGATTGCGATGATTTTAACTCGTTTTTCCTTGGACTTCCCACAGAATTGCAAGCGGGTATGTAACTTGGGCTGCCTTTGTTAAAGGTGTGCATAGGGCAATGTTTTGTCTGTCAAGTTCCTAGCGAATTTTTTTGTTACCCCATTTGCGTGGTGTTGGTAATTGCTGTCAAAGTTTTTTTCATGGCAAAGTGGCTTGCGTTAACCAATCTTTTTGATGTAGAACTGAAATACTATTAGCTGTATTGCCCGGAAATAATTTTGCAATAGAATGTCCAATGTAAACGTGTCCGTTGATATGTAGCTTACAATAAAACCAAGCACTTTTGCAGCACGTGGATTGACTTTAACTGCAATTTTTCTCGCCGTTCTGGGTTTCACCGCGATGATCATGGGTTTGGATGCAACGTCCTGCGGAACAGACGATAAAGGAACGAAGGTAAAGGTTTCAGCAACACTGTACTCAGGGGCGTAACGAGGTTATATGGCGCCCGGGGCAAAAAATAAATTCGGCGCCCCCATGGTCGAAGTTTGGCGCCCCTATGGGCAAATCTTGTTCTTTCGAAGGCAAATTTACTGTATTGAAGAAAGTACTTGCGACATTGTTGGGACTTTCGGCGCCTCCAGCAGTAATTCGGCGCCCCCGTAGTGAATTGGCGCCTGAGAAATTGTGCCCCCATTGCCCCCCTCGTTACGCCCCTGACTGTACTTGCCTTTTTTCGGAGTTTTCCCCGATTGTCAAACGAAACTTTTGTAGCCAAAGCTTGTAGTCATTTATCTTGTTTGTACAGAGACGTATCCGAATGGTCGCCGGAATACTTACAGCCCTTGGCGGATTGCTGCTAGTGGCTGCTGTGTCTTGGTACGCCAACAACGTTCGAATCCAGCACGAGATTGACACACGATCAAAGCTGGTGCAGGCTACTACTGTCAACCGGTGAGTTGCTGCGTAAGTGGGCGAACTCGTGTGATTTTGCTAGAACGTGATGCAAATTCGTTGACGTTTCCTTTGCTGTCAATGCGAAATTATAACAAACAATTTTCAGATACATCTTCGGGGCGGCTTTGTTCGTTGGATGGGTCGGTGGTGCTTTACTTGTGCTGGCTGGTTTGTTTGGCGTCTGCACTGGTTGTGGTGGCGGCGGCGACACGTACGAAGATGGTCATAGGAGCTATGTGTACAGACCACCGAAATCAGCCGGCGGTGGTGGTCAAGAATACGTGTGAAAAAAACATCACTGGAATCCTTTTAATCGTTTTTATGCTTTAGCATATGGTGGAGTTACCGACATCAGGCGATTTCCCTTTCTACTCTTTTTTACGTCCATCTGCTGTTGGCAGCATGAGTTGCTGTGCGTTTAGCTCCGTTTGTGTTAGTGACATGCATTAGGTGAAAAAATACGTCTAGTGACATGTGTAAGGTGAAAAAATACGTCACATCCGACCACAAGCAACATTGCAGGAATGCTTGTAGTTGTAACAGTGAGGTATGATAAACTATTTCAAGTCTTATTGTGCTGACAACTGTCATTTCCATTGGCTACATGCAGTTCTCTTGTCTCCCACAATCACAGCTCGGCGTGCTGCAAGGAATTCTTGCTCAAAAGAATGTGTAAAGCGTTTTTATTTCGAAACAGTGCTGCGTCGGTGTTTTTCGTGCTTTTGCTGTATAGTTGTCTAACCAAGTGAGACCATGTCTCCATCGCCCTATTTCACTGTTCACGGTTAAGAAAGCATTTGTACTGGGTACGGAATTCAGGATTTCCCGACGGAACTTCAGTTTCTCATACCCTTGCCAACAGGCTACAAGCCCCAACCATGAACTTTGCTTCAGTGTTGGAGAGATCTTTATGTCACTTTCAAAACAAGTGTTTCAAAAATTTGCTCGCGAAATGTTTGATTTTCATCAAGTCTGTTTTTGCGGATGTTATTCGTTTGGTCCATTTGACAATAAACTAATCGTGTCTTAAAAGAAATGCTTTCATAAGTTGCTGCTTGAGACGCACTTCGTTACTTGACGCTGCGAAATGACGATTCCTCTAAGAGGAGCGGGACAAATTATCCCACCATTTTGTCATGTATTCGTTTAAGACGACAATTTGTGTGAAAATGAAATTGCACTGAGCAATTAGGCTTAAGATGTCCAGGATAAATTATTTCTATTTGAAAGTTCAACTGGCGGAAGTAACATTATGCAAGTTTGCCAACGTTTCGGTGGCTGCAGCAACCCGCTTGTATCAGAGTTGAAAGAGGGCTGGCCAGGCCCGCAATCAGGGGGTCGAAGCCCCCACAAATTTTCGCCACCCCCTGGAACAATGTGTTGGACATAGTTTAAAAATATTGGACATAGCTTAAAAAATTGGGCCCCTCTCGGAAAACTCTTCGCCCTCCTGGTGTGCCATTTTGGTTAGTGGTTATGGGCCTGGGACTAGCGCAGTAACTACAATCAGGGGCGCACCGAGGTTAGATGGCGCCCGGGGCAAGAAACAAGTTTGTCGTCCCTATGTTCGAACCCAAGGTCTGTACGGAAGCAAAGGTGAGCGAAATTGTTGGCACTTTTCGGGGCCAGAGACATTGTGCCCCCTCGTTACGCCGTGTGCCCTGACTACAATCACGCAGAAACCAGCTGGTTAGTGCTTCGGGTGGAGAGAGTGCCTCAGTGCAACTAACAGGACCACGTGCAAAGACGCTTGAAATCAAAATGACATTAATGAGCAAACTGAAGTGGCAACAATCTACTAACAAGTTTGTGGCTGTAGGATGATTAAAGTGGCTCGAATCTTGCTTTCATAATTTCATGCTAAAGATACACTCCAAAACCTTGCATACAGCACGGGGAGGCAATCAACAGCAAATACCCAGATGTTGAAAATACCTTAAACGCTCCAGGGGTGCAATACTTATAGCTGCAGGAGTGTTTGTCGAAGTATAAAGAGCATTAGTAAATGATATCCAAGGGGCATTCATATGCATGGTTGCCCGATTTCAATTAAGCGAAAGTATTGAAACAGCATGAAGATCCAAACAGAACCCGTAGAAAAACATGTAGGTTCATAACTTCATTACATTTTTAGTAACATTCAACCCAGAATTAATTTGGTCCAACTTTAAGATTAACCACTACAATATAGCTATGGATCTTCGTGGGAAACCAGTAGAGTTTAATTTCGTTTCGAGATGCCCCATTTATATCAAGTTTCATCATTTGTTTCTAATCTATAGTTTTAAAGTAGTTTCTTAGCAGATGTATGAAAATCGGTGAAATGTTTCATTAATTGTAATTACTGTTTTGCTTAGCCTTACATACCACTAGCCAAAATTGACCAACTTCAGTTATTCACAGCCTTCACTGCGAGGCAGATAGAACTTATGTTCAGTATAAAAGTTAAGAGACCTGCCAAGGCAGTTGATCTTTTGCTGATCACGCACCGCTTATAAGATATTTTTAGCCCGCAAGCACAGCCTCATGCTATAATAGCACAGCCCCCCCGCAAGCACAGCCTTAAGCACAGCCTCATGCTATAATAGGAGCATCTACGTAAGAGGCTGCTGTAAGTGAAGTGAGATCTTCAAAATCAGTTCCATATATCTCACAAGACTTACATTAAATGTTTAAAATTATATATAAAAGATCTCAATAACAAAATAGGTAAAAGTTAATATTCCTGAATGCCAACTTGTGAATTGTTGCATTATTTCCAAATGGATTCGTGAATTTCCAAAGCTTCTGGTGGATTCCATGAAGGACCGTGGAACCAGGTTGGGAACTACAGTATTGACTTGTGCTAAGGATTGTTTTTGTCAAAGACCTTTAATCAAATTATATTAATCGTTCGAATGCCACACTCAATATCACAAAAATAAGTACTGCATTTCTGATACTTAAAAAATCAAAAAATCAAGTACTACTCATTTCACGAGATAATTTTATCTTGACGAAAATTGACCTCAAAGGGAATGAAAATCATTATCGTAGATTCTCATTTCTCTT
>JGI24021J15306_10002251_pt1 | contig 20543 bp, 13 predicted proteins | sample Ectturendosymbi1_FD_15306 | JGI IMG/M metagenome (IMG submission 15306)
GATATGTGCAAGTTTGAATCATCGCAAAAAGACGAAAGCAGATGACAGTCGACTGATTCCTCGAAAGCATACAGAAACACTAGTGCTTTTAAGTGTAGACATCAACATAAGGCAGATGGTGAGCACGCAATGGGCGAAGAGTTGGTAGCCTACATGTACAGATCAACAGGTGAAACATTAACAAGCATACAGGTTAAGGAAAGTGAGCAGCGATACGGGTTTTGCTAACCTTTTGATTTTCGGAATCTGCGCCACTTCCAGATGTGAAACAACAGTAAAATTTTTTGCCGATGATTCCGGAAAGTTATCAAACAGAATGTAGCATTTGGTTGATTTCAACGTTTTTTTCACTTTTTATTGTTTGAATGACGTTTCGCCGACTGACCTTGGGATGTTGTCATTCTGCTGGGATTCCAAGTTCCGGTGCCTTATTTTGATTTGATTTTCGGAATCTGCGACAATTGTAGATGTGAAACAATACACAAATTTTTTGCCGATGATTCCGAAAAGTTACAAAACAGAATATAGCATTTGGTTGATTTTAACGTTTTTTTCACTTTTTATTGTTTAAATGACGTTTCGCTGACTGACCTTGGAATGTTGTTATTCTGCTGGGATTCCAAGTTCCGGTGCCTTATTTTTATTTGATTTTCGGAACTGCGACAATTGTAGATGTGAACAATACACAAATTTTTTGCCGATGATTCCGAAAAGTGACAAAACAGAATATAGCATTTGGTTGGTTTTAACGTTTTTTTTACTATTTCTTGTTTGAGTTACGTTTTGCCGACTGACCTTGGAATGTTGTCATTCTGCTGGGATTTCAAGTTCTGGCGCCCTACTTTGATTTGATTTTTGGAATCTGCAACACTTGTAGATGTGAAACAACATTAAAATTTTTCCTATGATTCCTGAAAGTTATGAAAATGAATACATTATTTGGTTGATTTTGACCGCTTTTGAAGTTTTTCTTGTTTGAGTGACGTTTCGTCGACTGACCTTGGAATACTTGTCATTCTGCTGGGATTCCAAGTTCTGGTGCCCTACTTTGATTTGATTTTCGGAATCTGCGACACTTGTAGATGTGAAATAACATGAACAATTATTTCAAGCTCATCGTTGGTATTTGCGTTTTTTTGAGAGATACACTGCGTGTTGTTTTGGGTGCTGCGTATTCTGCCAGAATGGTGATGGTAAATTGTGCTTGGCTGCAAACAGAAGAAAAAAGCTAATACATAGAAAATCTAAATGTCACAAATTTATCTCAGTAAAACTTAAAGAGAAAGTTAAAGATGAATTTCTTTCTCATCACTTAATGTTTTAAAAATAAATTATATTAGGCAGTGTCTATATTTTGCTGCCAGGGAGGATGGCAGCAGCAAAAGGCTTGGTAGAAACTAAAAAAGGAAGTAAATATTATAACTAAAAGATAAACCTACAACCAAACCCTAACCTTAAACTTAACTGTAGCCCTAAGCTAAGCCTAACCTAAGCGTGACCTAGTATACCTAACCTAACCTATCCCTAACCTTACCTTCCTAACCTAATACTAAGCTAACCCTAACCTAATGTTAAGCTAAGGTAACCCTAACCTAACACTAAGCTAACCTAACCCTAATCTTAACCTAACAACACTAACCCCTAAGCTAAAGGTAACGCCTAAGCGGAACCTGGAAAAAAGCAAAGAAAAGAACAAAATGAAAGTCGACAAGGCGAGAGTCGAACCGCCGAAAAGACAGCGTTATCCTAAAAAAGTGACCTTTTTCTTTGTATTGCGTCATGCCATGAGACCGAATGTTCGACTGGCGGCACAATAGCTCCAGCCGATCTGTTGCCGCCAGCATCTTTGCGGTAAAAAGAACACTTACACTACCATTATATTATTTGCATTAATTCTGAATGTTGTTCTAGCTGGAAAGATTCTATTTTGTTCCATCCCATTCAGGAAGCTGGAATATAAAATTATCGCTGTGAAGTTTATACTAGCAAGAACGTTCAACTCTGATTCTTCTTTTTTTAGTTGTCGTATTCAAAATTCCAGGCCAGCTATAATAATCATCCTAGGTTCTAATTAACTGCCTAATGCAAAGAAACTTTATTGATATGTCGGGTGACCCCAAGCAGCGACAGTGGAGTGGCTCCACCAGTGCTTGTCGCTTTCCCTAGCTGTGGTCATAGGGAACGCTGCCAGTATATATACTGGCCTGTGTGTAAGTTTAATCTGATTTTAGCCATCCTCAGTATATTAACCAGTGTTGCTGCCTGCCACTTGCATCTCTTCAATTTTGTTTTACAAATATTTGCATTTTCTGTAAGCTTTATTGTCTTCTGTATGTTTTGCGCTTTCCATAAGTCCCCTTTTTGTGCAGTATTGTAATTGTTTCATTATCTTTCCCAGAATTAAATATCCCGCTCTCATTAACAAAACACATTTTTTTTCATGTTCCCAACAATTATTGGATTAATTGCTGTTAAACTTGTTGTAATCTGTTTATACTCCTGTTTTTTCAACCTCATTTGGTGATGCCATGTGTTTGGCAGGACATGTATTCATTGATGGTACTAACTCCATTATGGTCCATTGGGTAATTGTGTTATTAACATGCTCTTTATTGTCTGTATACATTGTCAAAAAACATATCTTGATAATGGTGTAGCTTTTCTATACCACTGCCATTTTTACTGTTTTCAAAAAGGTTTAAGTAAGCATTGGGTACTGTAGGCTGACTAACACATTAACATTTGTCATTAACCATATAAATTTATGCCTTACATGTTGAAAAATCAGCATGACTATCTTGCCATGGAATATTGTGGTAAAATCTTAATGATAGTTTTATCACAATAAATCCATGTTTTTATGCAACCACTTAGTAATATTTACAATGTGGTGAATTTTATAATACTATACATTATTTACAACATGTTGTTTTTTGTAGCGTAGTGATTAATATAGTTATAACATGGATAGAATCATATATCTTTTTGAAAGATAGCATATTTGAAACTATTCAAGTTGGAAAAACAAAGTTCAAAAAGACTTACTAGTATAGGGCCCACAAACAACAAATGTTCACTTTTACCATGTTACCACTCACTTAAAATAAAGTCAGATGCAATAGGCATTATAGTACATATGACAAGATAAAACAATGTGCTATAAATTTTCTTATTAATATGTCAGTCAGTCTTACAATAATATACAGTGATTCCACAGTGGTAGTGCTAAATTATGGCTAAAATCCAAAGAAAATTTTATCTGTGCAGTACTAGTAACAGTCAATTAAAATGTCAAACGAACCTGCAAAGCAAAAACACTTGTCTTGGGGTAATGAAGCACTAGTGATCAAAAAGCTAGAAAGCAAGACATTGCAAAAAATAGTTATAGGTAAAGTTTACATATAACAACTACCAGTTTTATATGGAAGACTAAGCAAAAACTCATAGAAACTTATCACAACAGTTTCAATCAATCAAAGAAATATGCCATAGAAAATTCCAGTGTTACAAATATTTCATACAATCGTAATTTGCTTTGTGTACAAGCTAGCTCTTACATATTCCTAAATATAGCCCTTGTTCACAATACACCTGTTTTTCCACAATGAACCTTTCAGGCCTGATCACAATAAGCTTTTTAAAAACCTTTTTTATTGATGATTTTGCTTAAACCAAAGATTGTTAAATTAAACGTCATATGATACCCTGGTGCATCATTTTGAGGTTGCAACAGCATTGCAAGCTTATACAGTAGAACTTGTCTAATTCATCATCGTTTAATTCATCAGTTCACTTAATTTGTTACTGTTTTGTCGGTCCCAGCAGAATTCCTATCTTTTATATACAATTCTGTCTGTGTAGTTTGTCGATTTGTTCAATTCGTCACCTCTTTCTATCCCTTAGAAGCATTTCGTTCGGCTAATATGTCATTTGCAGTTTTGCTTCTGATGTCTAAGCAGCTAGTACGTGTGGGAATTCCAAGGAATTAAGGATCTTTATCTGGGAATTGTTGCACCTTGCAATTTGTTTATTGATTTTATGNGTAAGATGTGGAGCGTGACCTGACTCCCCATTGAGAGAATGTGGAAAGTCTTTACANTTTATAAAAGATTTGAAAGGTGCTAGATTAAATGGAAGAGTCCAGATAGAATAGAGGAATTAATTGTTGTATTCAACCATAACGTCATAAACTTGTATTTTACTGCAAATAAGAGCACTAAGTATGTGTTACTGTGATAAAGTATATGAGTTTCTATGATAGAGTTTTCACCTGTTTGCATATTTTGTTACTTTGCCTAAATCATCACTTTTTTCTAATCCCATTGAGGTGACGAATTAGGCAAATTCTACTGTATCCAGTGGTGCATTTAGCTTGAGAGTAACAGGTCTGTCACGGAAGGACAACTTTTGATATCACTTTTCAGCATCAAACTACATTTTTTCTTAAGATTAGAAATCGACTGATGAATTTTACTAAGTTGCCAAAGTATCAGATCAGCAAATTTCCGCCATATATGGTATATCGGCAAAGACAGCAATATTTTCTCATAACAGCCACTACGCTGGATTTCTACACGAAGTGTTCGGAAACCCAAGTTACCATTTCGACTATGATTATTAGTTAACGCAAATTCTCTGTACTGTTCCTTAATTACGATGTGCAGCCCTCTGACTGCATCAAGTAGTACGTAATATTCAGACCACTGCACAATCCCAATAAAACCAGTCTATGATGTAACATTCGCTTTCAGGTTTTTGCACGGTGAGCAGATGGCTGCCTGCGAACAAATAGCCTGCATGCTGTGGTGATTGACTATATCTTAGTGACCTAGATTTGTGCAGAATTCTACGTTATACGCTTCTTTATTGCACTGAAATATTAGCTTTTAACTGTGGTTTGAGCATTGCAAAATATGAGCATCGGTTGTACCAACATTGAAAAATAAAACATCGCTATCGGCCCAGAAGTCTTATCATCGAGCTCTGCCTAAAACCCAATCAAACCTGGCTAGTAGCCTAGCGCAACTTACTATTTAGAACAGATAGTGATACATTGATCTCATTGTCAAAACACACAAGGAAAGATTACTAAGTTATTGCTTTCGGTCACAGCATATTTATTACATTGCTGTTTGTTCCTACAAAAATGGTGCTGAAAAGATACTTAGCTTGTCGAACATTCAGCAAATGTAAACCACAGCAATGAAGAGCTGTTTATCCATATGTACATGTTATTCACTTGTAAAATCGAAGCTGACAATCAGCTGCACAACTGTGTCTGTGGAGCGCTCTATTAAGATGAAGGTGTTACAAATACTATAATAACTTGGTAAATCACTGCGGAGGATGATTGAGTTGCATTTGCTCTGATGATTTTACATCATAATGCAAAAGTGAATCACTGGAAATCAATATAGGACTTCTTGCACAGCAAACAACATCATCAACTGCTCAATTCTAAAACGGCTATTTTTGAAATACAACGCTTGACTGCTATTTTGTCTAGACAAAGCGACCACAATTTCTGAGGCTACGCTGTCATTCCTTTCAATAAAAATTCCTTGTAAAAACATAGCTTCAGTGGAAACGAACCCGCATTACTTGGTGTGACTCAAAGGAAGGTGTGAACTTTTTAATTTTTATCATAACCTAGCAGGTGTAAACAACAGGTAAAATTTGGCCAAAACTGCAAAACAAACGCGATTGGAGACTGTGTCCTCCTGCCATGAAGCAAAATACTCAAAACAGCTCTGCGTGTGCGTGACATGGCAGTGTATGAGTTTCTGACAGCTTTGCTTGCATGGGAGTTGGCACTGCCAGTATAGGAAATTCCGAAACAAGTGCGTTTGATGCAATATCAATTAAGAGTGTTCAAACACGTTGCTTGTTTTATGTCATTGTGCAGGTGCTATTTAGACAAAGTACAGATGTTGTTGTTTTGTAATAGAACTAAGCAACGTTACAAGGGAAATGCTGTTGCCTGTTCCAAACCACCCGCATTAAAAACCTGCAGTGACATTGTTTGGTATTTTATCGGCTTTAATGCCGAGTACTTGTGATACAAAGAGGCCTGTCATGACAGCCAAACAGACCCCTGGATGCGCCCCCGACTGTATCTACTTTTGAATTCGGCTGATTCCTTGAAAGCTTATAGCACACTTAAAGCTTTTAATAGTAATCTAATTTCACTAATGAGATGTTAGGATTTTAGAAAAACATGCTGTGGCCCAATCAATTAGGTACAAATGAGCTTGCAAGATGATAAATCATTGTACGTTCTAATGTAACAATTGTGAAATTGTTTTTCAGTGAGGTAGCATTTAACATTATATGAAAAAATCAACTCATCTAGGACAAGTGAGCTAAGTTAATGGTTGACAGTTGACTGGTGAAATTGCGCAAGTGCATTATGAATATGTGCATAGGGTTAGTATATACATTGAGAGTTCATAAAAATGTCTGACAAATTCAATATGCAATTAACCAATTTCATCTGTATGATAAACACACAAAGCAATATAAAATCATTTAGAGCCTGGATCATTTTACAGTCTCCAACTTTAAATTTAAATTCCCTTAACTACATGACTTTGCAGTGGTGGTAGAAATTGAATGAGAGTTGTCTATTGTAGGGGTTTTCAACCTTTTTCTGCGCATGGCTCATTCAACAAGGAAACTAAGTTTTTTTTAGTTGTAGATCGAATTTTTTTTTAATGACCAAAAGAAATAAAGTCAATTCAGTCAGAGATATAGACTAATGCAACGGCGAGTTTCAATGCTACTGTGGCACAACTGACTGAATGTCTCAGTGACCAAAATGTCTCTGGAAAAAATGACCGAAATGTCTCAGCAAAAAAAACAACCAGAAAAGATGCTGGTGGTGGCCTAAAGCTTATAATCTCATAGATGTAACACATCTGTAACTTTGGCTTAGCATTAGTTGCTGTGCTATAGTAATTGCAATGTTATGCCACAGAATGGAAATTCTTGTAAACACAACGAAAGCTGGCATTTTTAAGTACGAGCTACTCACAGATGTAACATTCAGGTAAGAAATTTTTTTTCTATTTGTCTATCTTATTTGATCATAATGGCATAATTATCCAAGTCTCAATGCTTTCATTCTGATTTATGCCAAGGTCTGTGGCCCACTGGAGAAAACATCATGGCCTAACTCCCTACCACTAGGCCACGGCCCACCGATTGAAAACCGCTGGTCTATTACATTCTTTTGTTGTTTTTTTTCAGTTTTATTTAATATGTCTGAAACAAAGCGTATAGGTGTGCAAATTGATGAAGATGATTCATCTGATGAAGAGAACCTATTTCCTTCAACTTCTGCAAGCCTTCCTGGTAGGCAGAACATTCGACTTCAATTTAGTTTGACTAACACAGTTGAAGAAAACCATCAGCCACTAGTCTTGAGTTATTGTGATGGACAGCAATATGGCAGTTCAGGTTTTGAAGTTAGGGGTTCTCACTTACAACAAGATTTATATAATCATGATCCAAGTACTTCTCCTGTGTTGCCAAGAATTACACATGTTCATACTGGAACTGGAAATGTTACAAGAACTTTATTGGATGTTGTAGATGATGCTTTAGTAAACACTGCTAGTGAAAATATTGGCTTGGATCCTCCTGAAAACACTGACTCTAGTTCTAATGCAACTGCCGAAACTCACTCTCACCTTAATTCAAACACAAATACTGTATACTGTGAGCATACAGGTGAAATAACTGGTGGTGGATCATCAATGTCAACAGTTGTCGATGGTACTACTTCAGCGATAAATAGAAATGATATATTTTTGACTGAGCAGTCGCAGTCAGTTCCTAGGGCAATAAGCACTGCTACAGCACATGCTGATGAAATCACTGGCAGGCTTGAAACATTCCAAGTGGTTTCAGATACATCAGCATTGAATGTTGTGAGAAATCTTGTTCAACATTCACAAACTTACACTGCTGGTCAAACTTCTGAAAATCAATTTGAATCAAATATTGCAGAAGATTCTACTGTTTTTATGAACATTGAAAGAAGCAGGCTTGAAACAGTGCAGCCTGGTTTGACAGTGTCAGTAACTTCACATATAACTGAAACTCAAGCGGATTTTAAAAATGATCATGACCATGGTCAGCATCTTACCAAACGGAAGAGAAAATTGACCTCACCTTCACCAAAAAACTGTAGAAAATGTACTAAAGATGTGGGAAGTGATCGTGATGATGATACTGATGATGGGTTGTCATGTCCCATATGCTTTGAGTCATGGACAAACAGTGGAAAGCATCGACTGGTTTCACTCAAGTAGGCTTGCATATGAATTTGGTTTAATTATGTCAAACGTTTTCATTTTGTGGTTGCCACTTGCCTAAGATAGTTGTTTCTTTGTGTTATTATTAACAAAAAGATTATGTTGTGTGTGCATTGAGCAGTGTTAAGGGACGTGTATCATATTTGAATATCTATACCCTGTTTGCCTTTTCGCTCTCTAGGATATTTCAAACCATAAAAATGGATGTAATGTCTGAAATTTTTAGGTTGTATTTGCTTTGAGGTAATGTAGGGAAAAGGACTCAATTAGTTCTTTACAATTATTGACAATGATTGGTGAAAATGGATTAGGCAAGAAATTAGCAATATGTCTACTTAGACTTGGTTGGGTAACTATGCATACTGAAACTTGTTACAATTACTTGCATTGATACCATTTTATAAGTAATTTATAAAATAACTCATTTTGTATTTAAGCTATTGGAATGTTTTGAGGTCTGATAAATGTCATGAAAAACAGGGAACATGAACATGAAAATACATGTGTATATTATATTGGGCTGAATAATCAGTTACCAGCAAAGATTTTGCTGTGTAGCGTAATGGATTTTATTTTTTAAGGTTTTAAGTTGCATACATTTAAATTTTTCTTTAGAATCAAATGTAAGGAATTACAACTTAAGGGACTTTTTTGTTTATTCCTCAATTGGCTTACTTTTTCAAATAGTTTTTGAAAAGTAAGCATTTTTGCTATTTTGACCGAAGTCTACTGCAGTAAACTAGTAACTAGTATACTTTGACTTTATCTGCTAGTGTTCTATAGCAATTTATTCTTGTCCAATAAGGCTTGGCACACTTTCTGTGTCTGTAAATGTTTACTCTGAATTTTTCTTACTCTTTGACATGGAGATATGCAAATTGTATTTATCATGCATGGTTCTTTTTTGCACAATACAGGTGTGGTCATTTGTTTGGACAGAAATGTGTTGAAAGATGGTTGAAGGATGGTCATCAAAAGTGTCCACAGTGCAATGCCAAAGCAAAACGTGCTGATATCCGAGTGATATATGCTAAAAAACTTCAGGCTATTGACACTGTTGATTTGGAACAAGCATTGAAGTAAGAGTGAAGAAAATAAGAGAAGTTGAGAGGGCTTCTATAGTTTTAATGTAGTTAATGGAATATGACATTGTACGAGAATTATTCTTCTGAAGATAATTTTTCATCTGATTTAGGTGTAAATACTTTGCAGAACTACTTCACATTCTCAAAAGAAATTGAAGGTCTGTTCAAAATTGTGATTAAATTGTTGTTTTCCAAAAGTGACAAACTCATTGCTTTGTTTCAAAAGCACTTCAACTTTTTTAAAGCTCTGGTGGGTCATCAGGTTTTGTTTCTTTTCCATGGATTGCCATTTATTGAACATAAGCAGTACCGGTAAGTAGCTTCTTGGGAAACACAAGAAAACTTGCTGGTGCAAGTGTAGTGTTTGATATTTTCAGCAGTAATTCTACAAATTGCTCTTGAGGCATCTATAAACCAGCATGGACTATTTGGATGATCAAAGAAATCAATGCATTTTTATTGAATAAGAAAATTAATTTCCATTTAACCTAAAGTTTCTTTTAAGGCTGATGGTTTATAACTTGAAATTCAATCACTTTCCAATCACTACAAATAACAATTTTGTGAAAATACAATAGTTCAACAGAATGCCTTCTCTTTTGTCTGCTTCATCATAACAAAGCAATATGTTCACAATCGGGCACTAAGAAAAATATTGCAACTTTTTGGTCGTACCAATAAAAGAGGGTGGTTGCTTTTCATGGAGAGGAATAGCACTCTGCACCCAAAGAGATACGTTTAGTGACTCTTTCCATTTAAAAACATGAAGTTATATAAAATTTTTCCATTTTGAATAAAAAATGTAATAGCAGCATTTATGCAGTTGTGACACTGTACTTGATGCATAACAAACTGATCGGTGGCAAACTAGTTTTTTGTTATCTACAAACACTGGTTTGTGGTTGTCTTATGCACAGTTCATATTTTAGAATCCGTTTTCATTTTGATTAGTTGACAAAACAAACAAAAAGGGTGCTGCAACAGTTGAATAGGGCTTAATGGAATGTGCTTATTGCTTAAGAGGTTCTCAATTTCGCTTTATCTAAAAGAATTAATGTTGGAAGCAAATGCTGTGTGATGCAATTACATTTGCTGTATGGCAGACTGCACTTTATCGCTGACATTTTGTGAATGAGACTTGGTTACCTTAAATTCTACTATGTACAAATACAAGCATAAGAAGTAACAGTTAAGAATATGACCTTCCAGGTGCTAAAACGGATTTTTGCTCATGTTATCTGTGGAAAAAATATATCTGTGCTGTGTATGCAAAACAGTCATCTTTGATTTGACACTGTGCAGCTTTTCTTTGGGCCTGATGGATTTCATTAATTACCTATTTACGGTATGCTATGAAGTTAAAACCGCGTTTTTGTTTTGTCAAGGATGGCAGATGAAGCAAAACATGAACGTCGAGAACAGGAGATGGAGTTGGCTAAAATGCGTATGCAGTATGAGATGGCTTTAGACGAGTGCAACAGACTAAAAATGAAAATGAGTGTAAGAAAGTGTGTCATTCGGCTGTGTTAGGTAGCCTGAATCATCATATTCATGATAGACTTGTGAGTACTTTTGCTGCGAATGTTGCGAATGCTTTTAAGACTCTCATGCTAGTATTTCGAATATATTCGTGCTCTGATAAATGCTGCCAAAACTTTTTGGCTAAATATTCGCTGTTATTAATTTCACCTAAACTCAAAACAAGCTGAAAGTGGAAACGCACATATCTAGAAGTATTCGGGTAAGTGATGATTACGCTGATTGTAGATGGTGGACATTCGTGACCAGTTGTGCATGAAGTGTTTCTATCTGACTGTGTTCGACAGAAAATGACTGAAGTGAAAGAATGCTCAATTGGCGATCCTTTACATCCCGCTACAACAGCTAGCAATGACAGCAATCATCGTCTTTACCAGTTCTTGAAAAGCGTTGTTATTCATGCCAGCGGAGAGTGCAGAATCATGGATTTTGATGTTATGGCGGGCAATTTCGTTGTATCACAGCCAAGTCCTCACGCAAACTTCATCAGCGGTGAGTGAAATGCATGGCACTACTATGTAAACTTTTACATTCTGCGAGAATCTGTTGGTATTCGTTCAAGGTGAAAACAAAACGAACATATTCCAAGTCACGCACGTGCATGGGTGAAATAAATGTTGCAGAATGGTACCTAGGTACTACACCTTTTGTAAATATGTTGCATACACATCACTGAGGAAGTCGTATTCGTCTACGAATAATAAAAAGTTAAGTGACATGAGTCTTACCATCATTTCCTGTGAATCCATGATTGCTTTTTCCCCAATTTAACGTTACTTCTTTCTTGTTACTTTTATTTTCTGTTCTGAATAGAGCTGTGGTTTTAAATTGGGAGGTAGTGGTCCAAACGCAGCGTTTTAATTTTGTTCTTTTCACAAACATGTTAAATTTGGAGAGACCCGTTTGACTGCAGATATAAAAAATGTTGATATATTCATTGGAATATGTTGATTGGTTTTATTCGTGTCTATACAGGGTATGGTGTCAAAAAGCTGAGCGCTTTGGATCTCAAGAGCGGTTATTTTACGAAGCTCCACAACAAAGTGATCAAAGACTTGAAATTCAATCCACTCACTCAAAATCAGTTGCTCTCTGTATCGATGGACGGATGTGTGCGAATCACTGAGTACGTTTTCAGAAATTTCGCGGTGTTGGGTAAAATGATTAGAATGGAAAAAAGCTGGTGCTTTGCTTTAATCGACTCAGTACCGTTGTGACGATGCTTGTTCGATTGGTCGTGCTCAATGGCAGTTTCTGTGTGACGCTATCTGTATTCACCGTATTTGCCAATGCATGTGAAAGCAATTTCTGCTCACTAAAGCGGCTACTACGAGACGCTTTGCCCCCTTATACGTCGATTGTGCAGTCTTTCAAGCAACACGAAGATTCACGAATACCAAGTTGGCAAGCCCGCGTGGAGTTGCTGCTGGGACACGACGGACAAGAATTTTCTGTATGTAGGTGTGAGCAACGGAAGCTACGTGCAGTTTGATCTGCGTAATACATCAACCCCTGTATCGACCTTGGAAAACCCTTCTTCCAAGTATGTATTTTTTTTCTTGGTGACTGCTGTGTTGGACTCCTTCGCCTAGCTACTGCTGGCGGCGGAAGCGAATACCTTGTAATGGTAGCGGCAACAAATAGCAGTTAATGCCCTTCTCCAGAAGCGAAGTGGACTGTCGTTCATTGCTTCAAGGAAATATTTTACTAAGTTAGCAGCAGAACCACACAGCATTGTGCCCGCGCCGTTTCTGCGCAGTTTTGGACACTGCTTTTGCACATTTCTGCTTCTATGGTACTTGTTCGCGTAAGAAACTCTTAGCACATACAGCCATGTTGGAAAAATGATACCCCACTGCAGACTGCAATTACGGATCTTCTGTAAAAATAATTTGTTGTGCGATTAAAAAGCTGTAAGCCTTCAGTTGTATAAAACTAAAACATATATTATTAAGATATATGTATCATATATATTTTGTCAAACCTTTTTAACAGGTGTCCAGTGGTGTCGTTATATCACGTACCCCCCACTACCAAAACCACCTTCCATGGCCGCGGTGGCTTGTTAAGCGCGACCCTGCAGGAAGCCATGTTCTGGCAGGACACTGATGGCAGTGCACAAATTTCAAATTTCAAACCTACTCTTTTTCCGCTGGACCCGGGCAGTTGTACGGGCTTGAAATACTGCCACAAGACTCAGCATTGCTTGGTGACTTTCCGTCCAGGTGAGAATATATATATTTGCTTCCGATCTGGTACATTTTTCATGTGATTTTTTTCCACGTTTGTTTGCGCAGCATTCTTATTTTTTCACGAAAGAACTTTGCATTTTCAAACATTGGCTTGCGTTAATTGCACACTATCTGAAGTTTGAGCTCGACTTCTCATCTATTTTTACTTGGGTGTGTAAAACGTAGTATTTCGTATAAAATGCTTGGTCACTGCCTAGCATAAAAAGCATAGCTCTATTTCATCAGTCGCGCATTGTCTGATTGCAGTTTTTGCAATGACATTGGAAAACTTGACTACCTGCGTCAGCTTGTCTCATTTTATATTGTAATTCATTAAATGACTTGAATTTGCTTTTCACGTCGAGTTTATTTGTCATAATTGTTACTTCCATCCCAATTTGTTGTATTCATGTTTTGACTTTTTACCATAATTGTAGTTCTAGCTCCTTGAAATTTTAGAAATTTTTTGGAATGGTTTGATAGCCAGTCAATGCTACTAGATCTTCTGTCTTCTGCTACTTCTAATATCTTCTTCTACTAGAATAACTATCAACCACACTACATTTGTTGGAACATGCATTTACAAACAAACTTTGTGACAGAATTCAAGCAAGTGTAGTGCAGGCTTCCCACGCGGTATTGAACGTATTGCAAAAGTATTGAATTGTGAAATCGGTTTTCAAGACCTTGAAAAAGTATGGAATTTGGCCAAAATGTACACGAAGTATTGAAAAAGTATGGAAATTCTAAATTCAACCATTTGTTTATTCAAATTTTGTTCTTCACCACTGATGACAGTCCTGCATATGTTTTTTGCATTGTGTTTCATGCGTAAAATTTTCGAAAAATGAATCTCAGTGATAGTATTAAAGTCTTTTAATTTAGTATTAAAAAGGTATTGAAAAAGTATGGAAAATGTTTTTTGAAAATGTATGGGAACGCTGGTAGTGCCTTTCAATGCAACTGACCATTTTCCAGTATTTCGTTAATTACACCCCCAATTTAAAAACAAAAGTCTACCACATGAAATAAACCGATGGAAATCCTTCCACAGCTAAGAATCAGACACTGTGGTGTTATCAGAGTATGTATTTCTCGGCATGTTTCAGCTCTTATTGAAATAGAATCTCAGTGTGAAGTACTGTGAAGAATAACATAGCAATTTCAAAAAATTTGTCGTAATATCATAAAAATTATTTGCTTGATTTTCATCAAGATGTTGCCAATATATACTGTATCTAGTCTAATTGTTACTGTACGACCATTAGTTTACAGATTCGCATATACTGTGTGTTGTTAGGAAGATGAACAAACGTGTCCGATGGAAAAACTTTCCCACCACGTGAATAAACTACCACGAACCCTGAATAACAGAAGCAGTTCTAATTTGTTTAAAATTTTTGAAAATGAATTGTGTCTTAAAGAGTGGACAAGAACGCTCAGAGTTTGCATTATAAGGAAAAATTCTACCACAATCTTCACACCGACTTACAAAAAAATTACAAAATATCAAAACCGATATTTAACACATTTTGCCCGAATCCAAGAAATACGGAATCTTTCACTAAAAGTACCTCCTTCTGTGCCATAAACAGCTAAAAGATGAATGAGAGTAAACACACCAAGGCGCCACAGAAAATGTCGATATTTTCATTAAGTTCTTTTCGAATGTTTCTTCCATTTACCTGAAGTTCGTGTTTGCTCCACCAAACTTCAAAACAATGTGTAATATTTTTGCTTCGTTTAAACGGTGGCTCTTCACCTTCCACATTTATCTTAAAATGTTGTCCGACCAACTTCGAATGCAGCCAATAAAGTCAGCGGTTATGGTAACAATTAACGTTTCGCACTGCATCCAGGAAGACATAAAACACCAGTTCTAAGGGAAACAGTATAGCTCAGAGCAAACTTTTTTGTCCGAGGGCCACATAGTTATTACACAACAGCTCGAGGGCCAGACATCTTACGTAATGCGATTGTTTCGGGATATGTTACATTCCACCAAATCAGTAAATTGTCCGTAAATATATTATTTTTTCCTTATTCATGAAATGGCTTAGCGGGCCGTAGTTGGAGACCCCTGGCTTAGAGTGTTCAAAATTTCAATTACAGCCATAGGCGCAATTAGGGTTCTTCTAAGCCAGTGGTGCTCAAACTTTTTGGCTCGTGGGCCACATTTGTCTTTCAGAAACCCCTCGCGGGCCACAAGAATTAATAATCTCAATAAAAATTCTCTTAAATGATAGAAAGTGTTAAGTTTTCTTTCCAATGAAAATTGCTTCGCGGGCCACGGTTTGAGCACCACTGTTCTAAGCGAACGGGTGAGGGCGTAGATGCACAAGCTTCAAAGCAAGGGTAGGTGACTTAAATTGTTTGGACTTCATGCTTTTTCATGCTTAAAATTTGTTTGCCGTCTGAACGAAAAGTTCTAGTTGCTGCATGTAAGAGGTAAGCTCTGTCAGGCTTAATGTCTCGCCGACCACAGACAAAGAAGTAAAAAAGGCCGAAGTTGATTAGTTTACTAATATTTTACCTTTGGGCAACTAAACCTCCGAACCATAAGCTTGTTTTGTTACTTTATTATATCGTTGGGCGAAAAGGATTTCTTGGTGCACAAAATCGAAAGTGTTACCGTAAACTCATGTGTGACGAAATATTATTAAAAATCATGTGTGACGAAATATCATTTTTCTACAAAAATTGTTTGAACAATTGTAAGACTTACTTGCTGTTTTCAATAGGTTGATTAATGCTAATTTTTCGCTAGTATTTAACCACGCTTTTTCTCTGCGCTGATTAGCGCGCAATTGTGATACATGTTTCTCATGGGCTCTTTCTTGTCTATATATTATGGAGCTTGATTCCAAGGTTAACAAACAAATAAACACGAAAACAAAAGATTGATTCGTGTGGTCGTTTTCTAAAACTGCAAGCCGGTGGCAACAATTGGCATTATTAAGAACAACAAAAAGTTCCACTTAGATTAACTCTAGGTGAAATTTTCCCTGAGAGGGCAAGTCATACTTTTTGTGCAACTTTTTGATTTTTGTCAAAATTTAATTTTTGAGCCATAATTGTGGCTCCAGAGATGCTAGAAAGCCAATCAAGGACTATAAAAACTCAGATAATAGCCTAGTTCCAAAAAAATTTGAGCCAAAAAATGGCTCGTTGAGTTGGCGCCCAGAGTCAGGTAACCTCAGCCAAAAAAACGCGAAAACATGCTCCATTGTGACGTCACCCACAGACAACCCCCAACCCAAATCAAATTTTTTTTTAAATCTAAACTAGAGGACTTGCCGAATCCGTAGATGGTTTGAACACCTCTCTAGCTCTATCGCCTGGGGAGCTAATGGCTGAAATAGTCCAAGACGATACTTGCGGTCACTGAAGGGTTTTAAGGTTTACCGGCTTAGTATACAGTTGGCTGAGCATAAAGCTGGTAAGTTGGGTTCGATTCCCGGTTGGGTCATACAGAAGCCTTGAAAAACGGTACTTGCAGCCTGTCCAACCTCGTACTCGGCGTTGACCCTAATCAATTCATTTTGGTTACACTTGGTTGTTGTACTCCTTTCGAGAGTGTCATGAGCTGCCTGCGGCGTCCATCTCCGCTTGCTTGCGCCTGGGTTACTGCTTTCGCAGTGAATGCTGCAATGGTGGAGAGTCAGTGGCGGCACTGCGCGTGAACTGTTTCCTTGCACCGATCCATCAACATCGAGCACGAGGCTGGACAGACTGCAAGTCCCGTTTTGCTGGTTGGCAGGCCAATGCAAAATTTTACGACAAACTATTTGTTTCGTAATTTAATACATTTTATCTTCAAAATAAGGGAGCACCACAGCCGCAGTTCCCATTCCTTTGCACCATGATCAAAACCTGCAGTTTTCTCAGCTTCCGGTAGATTGACAGCTAGGTTCAATCAGCCCTTGGTAAAGAAGCTTCCCTTCCTAAGATGCACTTCATGTGTGTCTGACGGCGTGATAGGGATAAAAAAATGTTGTGCTATTCTCTCCACTTGTCCGAAATGTCGTCATAGATGACGCGCCTATATCCAGCAATACAACAGGACCAGCAAGCAGGCATTTCAACCTGGCTGTGTTCTCAATTTTCTTTTTTGTTTTTTTTGTCAAAGTCAAGTTCTTGTTAAGCTCGCAAGTTAATTTCCTTCATGTTCCATCTTTTTAGACAGTTTTCCAGATATATTGGTCCACTTTTAGCTAAGGCATCACTTGTTTGTTGCAGGAAGAAGCTATCCCACCACCACGCACCTTTTCTGCGAGTTGCAGTGCGCCGGTAGCAACGAAGATGACCCACGTGTTAAGTGCCATGTTCTGGATACGTATCGAGGAGGTCGTACACACAAAATGATCACACGCAACGCGCTCTTCTCCGTTCCTTCCGCCGATGCTTCCGCGGACAACAAGCTCACAATTGCAGTGGGTGACGAAGCCAACCGTCGAGTGCAGGTCAGAGCATGATTTATGTTTACGTTCCTACTTTACAATGTTTTGTTGTATTGAAGCCGCGAGGGTACAACGCAACAGGTTTTACTGTAAATGGAACAAAGCTTACTACGCTAATAAACTTTTTGCATGTCATTCTGCACGTCTGTCAAAATCATTTCAGGATACTAAAGAATTGTCAGCCTGACACTGACGCTTTAATAATAATCAATCAACCATTTACGTAGACGTTGATTTTAGTGATGCTTGTGGGAACAGTGAAATGTTGAAATGGGCCTTGTGCCAGGTGAGGAAAAAATAGTACTAGGCTTCGGAAAAAATATTTTGTGCTGTGTTGTCCGTAGGCGGTTATTGCTGTCACCATGTACAACGGTAGTGACGGTGTAAAGTCTTATTTTACCCTGCGGTCTAACCTTAAAGTAGTGCTCGACTGTCAAAGGTGCTGTTTCTGCGACGTCGCTTTTCTTTTAAATCCTGATAATCCGTTCACACATTCTGCAATCCAACATTGTCTTGGGAACAGGTTTTCCTGGATGTTTCGAACAAAGTCACAGGGGCCGTGTTTTTGGTGTTTTCGTAACAACACTGCAAGCACGTATTGGATAGCTCTTTTGCATAGGCGAAACGCATGATACCCACTTAGCCTCATACGAAATTATCTGATCGAAAGTGATCCAAGAACGTATGGTGTTCCTTAAGTATTCTAGATTCACTTGCCCACGACAAAAACCTTGACGTACTGTTTTGTTCGTGGATAGCACTGATTCTGTTTGCTTCGTCTACTCGATCATCAGATTTACAGGTGGTGAGTAAACAATGAGCTGCAATACGTGTCTGTGACTCCGCGTTAATAAACCGACACTTAACTCGATGTTGCTGCGAATGCGAAATAAAGCTACAAACTTGGATGAAGTGACAATGTTAATGAACAAAAACCATCTTTAGATCTTCATCTTTTAAAGCTATTGTCATTTAAAGAGATGTTTTTCTAAATTGGTGTTTCTGTGTTAATGAGATGACATCAAAATATGTCCATGGTAAAAAGAATTTTTTGCAGTTGAAATGCCCGTAACTTCGCTTAACCAGGTGCTGTTTTTATTAGATTTACGACGCAAGCAGAAGTGCTCTTGCTCAAACCTTGTCTTGTGAGGGTGGACCTCCGCTGGACATCACCCCTGTCTTTCACGACGTGCAACGCCCGATGTTTGCTACATTGTCCCAGAGTACCTTAAACGTTTACACCATTTCTTGATCCAAAACTCGTGTTTGCTGCTCACTCGCGAAGTTACCGATGCTCTCGTTTTCCCACCAGGAGCGTACCGAGGGGGGAAAGGGGGACAATGCCCCGGGCATTCGCCCTCTTAAATGCAGTTGCTCCCAGGGGGCGCCGAACTTGTATCTTGCCCCGGGCGCCATCTAACCTCGGTACGTCCCAATTTCCCACCAGCGTGAGTATACGCTGCAAGCGTAATGGAACGCTGATCCGCACCACAAGTTGGCGCATGTCAGCGTTGTTCTTCCTCAATGTCTTATCACACATTGCGATAGCAAAACCGGAAGGCTCAATTTTCACGGTTTTCGCTCTGGTGCTTTGGTATATTTTTACAAGCTGATTTCGACGCATGCAGCTTCAAATAACGGTTTGAATGGAGGATACCAGAGAGACTTGAGCTGATTCGATGAATTTGGTCAAAACATAATAGTCACTGCAAATCAAGCATTATTACGTAATCCCACTCTGTTGAATCTCAGGCATTCCAGGACGTACCAGCAAATACACTTGTCAATTACCTCCGAACTTTGTTGTGCCGAACGTGCAGTGAACAGGGCTAAAAATACAGGTGTATGCTCGATGTTGAGAGCAAAATAGTCAAGGTTTTTGTAAGCGTTCGTGTTGCTCCAATCAAAATTTAGTTGATCAGTGTGGCGTGCTTTATTCTTGTTGCTACCAATGGTGCTGCCGCGACTTCGCTGCCATTTTTCGCTTGAAAAAACGTTTATTGCTCTCTGTGCTTACTGAAAAATTAAGCAAGCTTTCGTTAATCTCTCTTTCCTGTTCTTGATCATTCGCAGCTAGCAACAGTATATTTAGTATCAGTGGCGTAGCCAGCCCAAAATTTAGGGGGTCAAAATCTTTTGATTTAGGCGAGAAACAGTATTTTGTTTGGGATTCCGCCTCTAAAAGCACAAAATGAATAGATATGCTAAATTTTTTAGGGTCGTGGCCCCCTGGTATGCCTGTGTTTAGTATGGATATAAAACCAGCCGATTACAACTTTTTCAGCGAGGTAATGGCAGAGAAAATAGATTAAATCAGCAAGTTATGCGTCAAGGGAACGCAGTCTGGGTTATAATGACGGATTGCAGTGTTCTGCAATCTCTTGAAGAAAACCANTGCTACTCAATCTCTATNTTTCTGGTGAAAGGTGATGCGCCAGAAAAGTAAATAAAAGGGTAAATACGATCTGTGAACGTTTATACAATGTTGGAACACTGGCGAGGCAAGATGGTGTGTTTGGAATTGTCTATTGTAGTAAGATCGCATATCAAGATTTAAATAAGTGATGTTGCTTCAAAGCGCAAACTTCATCCTTAACACTGTTCCTCATTTGCTAATTTTTGCACTAATTTGAATTTATCATCTGGTGTGAAAGCGCATCCTTGGCACGCCAAGCAATTCTAATGGCAAGCTCCAAGTTCTACAAATCAATTTTGTTGTGGTTCACACAGAAAGTAGCTCATGTTGACCTTGACATGTATAAAAATATGTATGTTAGTGCAATGAATGATTTGAAACCAGTGATGAAAGTAGAATAATTTTCTTACCGGAACGACCCAGTATTTGTCAATATACCGTCTCGAAATTTCAGCCATAGCCTAACTGTAAAAAAGCAATCAAGAGCACGTCTA
>JGI24021J15306_10002252_pt1 | contig 20540 bp, 15 predicted proteins | sample Ectturendosymbi1_FD_15306 | JGI IMG/M metagenome (IMG submission 15306)
TAACCGCCTCCGCACCGGTGTCGGACGTTTCCGCTCCTGCTTGTACAAATGGGGTATGGCCTCTGCGGCCTGCGAGTGTGGCGCAGAAGAACAAACCGTCGACCATGTTGTCCTGAAATGTTCAATCCATCGACCTCCCCATGGACTGCTGGCCTTACGCTGCTGGACGATGCGACAATCGAATGGCTGCTCAACACCTGCCCCGAGATCTAGTGCGGACAAGCAGTGGTTTCAACAACTCGCTCAAAAGTAGAAGAAACAGCCCAGTGTGTTTTGTTCTGAGAAAACAATAGTCGCTTAAGCATAAGAATGTACAGGTTTGAAGGAGATGCCTGGTTTAATAATGCAAATCAGCCTCCTTTGCTTGCAAAACAGTTTGTGAAATCTCATGTATTTTGCTATATTTGTTGGCATGCTCATTGTGATATTTCACCTAAAAAGCCACAGTTTGGAACAGGGGCTTCAAACTCAAATTGCTCCGAGGGTCAAATAAAGACTTATAAAGTAACCCGAGGGCCGCGTTATGCCGCTGATGTAACAATGGCGGTACCTGAACCTTACTAGAAACAGCTTTTACATCTTATTCCTGCGATAGGTATCATGAGTTATAGAGAAATCGTTGCCAGCCGTCTCTAAGTTCGTTTGAAAGGAACTTGTTACCTGCTAGCCGAGCACTTTTAAACACCGGAGAATAAAGTGAATAACGTACAGTAAATGTTAATTATTTGAAAAATTTCGAAAGCATAATGGGCCGCAGAAAACGCCTTCGCGAGCCACATGTTGCCCGCGGGTGGGGTGTTTGAGACCCTGGTTTTGATTGAACCCCGTGTGAAATGTTTATGAAGACAAAATCTGCTCTTCCTCGGTAGCGACGCTGGTTCGTGGGGGGCCAGCAGTGACGGGCCACCCCAATATTTTTGGGGTCCCGCATTAGCTGTTGGGCAAACAAGCCTGAAAATTATTTTTTTTGTATAATTGGGAGATTTATCGTTGGAACTTGGAGTTCTTCAAATTTTTTCAAGCTTTGCGTAATGACTATGTGGCAATTGGATGTAGCGATACCTTTTTCAGGTGATTTGCTGAAAAACTTATCCTGTTGGCAAAGACTGCAGATTTTTTTGTTTTTGTTTTTCCTGCAAGCTCTTCTTCATAACACCTTGGGCTTTGCTGATTGGCTTCCCAACAATCAGAATATGGTGGCGCACCTCCTGCCACCGAAAACCTGCGTCTTCAAGAAAAAACTTGGAAAGTTGTTTGCTAAGCACCATCTTAAACTTGTTTGGGAGTAAGCTTCGCAGTGAATTGTATGTTTCAAGTGGGCACTGTGCTTAATTAAGATCAAAGTTTCTCGACTAATATTTCGGGTGTTCTTCAACAGGAAAAGTCGTTGGACTCACCCCCTAAAAAAACTCTTGTGAATTCGCACGATGATAAGGAGAATCGTGACCCTGAAGAGGAGATTGCTGGACCAAGCAGGTCCCCTGATGAACAACCTCACTGTTCGACAAAACCCGCCCCTAAGTCGAAGCGAAAACGAATTGCGTAAGCACTCAATGAAGTTTTTGGCTTTCCTCTTGCCGAGACTCAAGAATTTTTATAAAACGATATCAGCGAATCAGGAACAGTCATTTTTTGCGTAGTATTTGCAATGTGCTCAAAATTAGTTCAGATTTTCATAAGAGCTTGCGTGAAGCGCATCGGATATTGCACCTAGGTATGGTGTAAGCTTGCGCTTTGGTTTTTAGTAAAATTAATCGGTGGCTTTCTTCAGAGTGATTGAAGATTCTGACGACGATGATGCACCCGTCGAGGAAAAAGCGGCAACATCCCACGGCCACAACATTGCGGATTGAGACGTGCGTTGCGAACATTTTCTGCTGGTGTCGTGGCCAGCGTTAAATTTTTGCCTATCGCTGTGAAGGAGGACATGCCACACACCACTGAAACAATCCTCAATTACTGCTGCTCCACCCACCTCGTGTGCGACTTGCCGTAAGTGGCACGTGCGGCTGCTACTCTCAATTTCGTTTTTAAATAATTTTAAGTCGTTTCTTTCCAAGTTGAAACAATGCATTGAAATCAAGAATTTCGGTGCAAAACGAAAAATTCGATCGTCCCTTTATCTCAGGATCGCTGGACCAATCATGACTTTGAAGCTGCGTTGCCCTCGAATCGCTGTTTGTTATATTTTCCATTTCCAACGGTTTTTATATCCGTTTGTACAACTTTGTAACGTAAAGACCTCCGTGCCTTTGTAACGTATTTCTATTTTGCTGCAACGTGTGATTTGTCGTGGTAGCTGAGGAAGTAGGCTGTTAGAAACTTGGCGGCAGCTAGTGCTTGTCAAATGACAAGCAGCAAACCTTAGAGATCGGATCCAGGTGAAGGTTACAACCTTTGGAAGAATGCATATACCACTGACGTTTTTAAATCTGAGTGACAAAGTTTCAGTAAGTGTGTAAAGTAGGGGGTGGAAAATCCACGGTCCGCACAGCCATTTAATGCTGTCCGCATCAGAATTCCTTTATCCAAATCAGAGAGAGCATTGCTTCATAACGCTGCTCCATGATAAGCAGATAGTTATAAACAAGAAGTCCCTTTCGCTCCCTTTGGTCTTCTCTGTTTGCTCTCCTTGTAATGGCAGAACTATAAGATAAAATCAGAATTGTTTTTGCGACCCTCGTGTGATATTCTGCAATTCTCGCTGCAGGTGATAATACGTAAGTTAAATCATGGTGTAAAGCAACGTACACCGATTTTCTCTTCAACCTAGTATTCAATGCCTAGTGGGAAAGCACCATTCAGCGGTCTCTGTTGTTGGCTGATGTGTCTGTTCTGTTCTACGAATCCCTTGCTAAAGATATTTAGGCCCCAGTCTCATGCGCTTTTACTGGATCCGATCCCGGTCGAAATCTTGCCCTTTTTCAAAATTTAGAAACAGCATGATTCTTTTTCTGAGCTGCGAAGACTTCGCTGCTCTCAGACTTGATTAGGAAGTTATTGCCGAAGGTATTTCTGTTGAGTAGGTATGTGCATTATGGAACATTTAGAGATTCTGGAATATTCCGGAATCTTTATTTCGAATCCAGAATATCGAATCCTATTCCGGAATAACTTCTTAGGATCAAAACGAGCTGATCGCGCAGAGGTTGAGAACGCCGATCCAGCGATCTCACGACCTTTTAACTAGCTCGTTACGTCATTACGCAGTGCCGTGAGTTTGTTGTTTCTTTCTTTCTCTTACTTAGGAACGCAGAGTGCCACTGCAAAATTTTGTGGAATTATTTGTCTTGCCGCCAACTTTGCAATTTTTCACGTTTATTTTTGATCTAAATTTATTTCGAATCTAAATATTCGAAAAAACTCTGATTTTTGGATTCGAATCCAAAGGATTCGATATTCCATTATATGCATCCCTACTCTTGAGAAGCATTTCCTGACAGTTTGCGAGCATGCTGTCACATGAAAATGAAGGCAATGACACCACCTTTGCATTTCGGATTACACAAGTCAGGAAAATAAGGGAAAAAGATCTTAAATAAATGTGTATTTCCTTCAATGTTTGTTCGGATTTCTTGGCGGTTTTCCACAGATGTTGCTAGTTATTTGATATGTTTCTGGCAAATCCACGTATGAGCCAATTTCGCCGACTATATGTTGTCCGTCATATTGTTGACATGATTTTTAGACAGAATAAAGCTTTTTTAAAACCTGGCGTTCTCTTTCAGAACAGTATGTTGTTTAGACTGCGTGTGTTTCTTCCACAAAATTTTGTGTTTTGTTATGGGTGGTCTGACGTAAGTTGGAGCAAATTTTTGGTTGCAAGTTTAAAAAAATAAAGTAGAACTCAAGTTTTCGACTGTTTTCGCTTGATCCCGAAATAAGGACCAGTATACATCTTGGTATTTGCACAACTCAATTACAGCATGAAAAAGATGAAAAGCAAAACAAAAGTGACTGGGTGTTACAAAGACTTTCTTGGTTTGCAGAGCAGATAGGCAAGCACTTATAAAAACAGCCAACAACCTGTGGATCTTCTGTGATGATATTAGCTGATCATGCGTCAGTTTCATGTTTCATTAAACTCTCTTTAGAGTGTCGCAAATGGTCTGCGATGCTCGTCTCAGCTGGCTTGCGCCGTGGTCACGCTTAGCGTGACGTAGCTACTGGAGCCAGACATCGACATAGGAGAATCTGCAAATTAAGCCTTCTCAAGTGGTACTAGCCCTCAACGGAGGGTGGCAGGCATGGGCCACGACCACAAAATAGATGCAATTGTTTTTTCGATATGTTTTATAAAGTGTTTCCGAAACAAATGTGAAAGTGTTTACGAAAGAAAAAAAATTTTGAAACGAAAATGCTTTTATTTAGAAAACATTTATTAGATTATTGACAAAGTTCACTAGGAAACATTATGTGTACAAGTAGTAGCGTAACAGAAAAGTTATAATTGGTAGCGAACCAGTATTGCTTTGCATAGCAGTGCATTATCCGGAGGGTATAAAAAATCAATGTTAACAAATGTGGACTTGAAGTTTTCACCTTTGGAAAAAATCTGTTTTCAGCACGGTAACTAGTCTTCTTTTCTCCTAAGCTTTGCAGGTTAAATTTTGCTTTACTTTGCGATTCATCACTGCTTATTAGTGCAAAAGACAAGAAATCAGAAGTTTTCGCTATTGTAAAAACGCCAAGGTGACTTTCTTGCTAGAAGTCATACTATTTCTTTGAACATAGAGCTCTTAGACACATCTTCGCATTTGTGTTAATGCAAATATGTGCATGTTCGAAAGAACACAGAGAGGTAAGCGACTATGTGCTTTACGCTCTTTGCATGGTTTGCCCGGGCAGCGCTGTTAGCTGGAATCGGCAGGACTGCATCCGCCAAGGCATGCACCGAGTGCAAAACACTTCAGTTGGGACTGGTCTGTGTTTAAATGAACGAACACAAATTTAATTTTCCAAACAGAAATTTTCTTGATTCTGATCGCAAGAAACAGCAAAAGGCCCTCAGGCATTGACGGCCAAACCAGGTTTTCCGCTTATATTGCTGTTCTTTTTGCTACTCATGTTGTTGCGTAGCAGTTGCCACCAGGTTTCAAATCAAGCAGATAAATTCGATCTGGCGATTATTTTGCCGACGTTTCGCCCACCTATTCAAGTAGGCTTCTTCAGGGCAATGTTTTTAACCACATACAACATATCAATAACAAGTACTTATGATCTGCTTCAGAGTATATAATGTAAGTGGATAATAAGTTTTTCACCAAAAATGAGGAAAACTTACGCGCGAAACACTTTGAGGGGGTCCTAGCCTTCCTAAACACACCCCTGGTAAGAAACAATGATTGCACCTGATACGGCCTTGATTTCGAATGTGATCGATAAATGCGTTCTCACACACTGAGATCTGGTTTTGGTATCCAGGTGAATACTGGACCAATTTTCAAACCAATGAAAAATTGTCGATGTTGCTATCCATAGACCGCTTACGTAAACATGAATAAATATGAACTTCGGTCCTGTTTATTTATCAGTATTCAAATAGCTCGTGAATTGAGCTGAAAAAGTAAAGCAACGTACCCCGATTGTGAAAAAAGCTCGTGAAAGTCCAGAGCAAAGTATAATTTTCTTTCAACGTCTGTATATTTATACCCCTTACCAAAGGTTAAACGCAATACTACACAGTTGCAAGAAATCCTCGGCAGGTTGGGGACCTGAAAACAAGGATAAAATTTTCCCAGTAATAAGTTCTAAATTTTGATTTTTACCGAGATAAATCCAACAGAAAAACGTACATTAAATTTTTATTGGAAGTAAAATAATGAAACGTGTCGTCACCATCAGGAAGAAGCTGATTGAGAGCAGTTATTCTTCGCGACACGACGTGACCCATTTGACCAACTTCTTGTTGTTAGTAGCAAAGGAATCTCATTAGAAGTGCGATCACTTACAAAATTTTTGTTTGATCATGTTGGTCTGAAATCAGTCAAATAAAACAAGAATACGTTTTGGTCACCACGGGAATTATTTATCAGGAAATTTATACATACGCGTAGCCAGTGGGGCTCAGGAGGCCACGCCCCTCCCCAAATTTTTGGCATATCTGGTCATTTTGTGCTTTTGAGAAGCGGCATCCCAAACAAAAATACTGCTGCTCGCCTAAAGTCAAACGTTTTAGACCCACCCAAAATATTGGGCTGGCTATGCCACGGAATTTATAACAGTTCATATAAATATTTAGCATTACCTAAAAATGGCAAACCAATTACACTGTACTTCCGCAAGCAGTAAATAAAGACCCTCAAGTTGACATCGCCATATATTTCGCCGACATATTTTCAAAATCCGAGATTTCCATTAAATTCATTTGATGAGTGGATCTGTGACCATTGTGGACGTCCTATTTGTGGATACAATCCTTGTAACAATTTTTTTGTCAGAGGAGATGAGCATACTTGTGACTGGAACAAGGAAAAGAAATGAAGACGGAAAATTAATGATTAGGCTATAGAATTGAGACTCTAGTCACTGCAAAACATTTTAATTTTCCGTTAATGAGAAGGACATGTTAGGGGACAAATACGACACGTACAAAACGGTTGTATGTATGAAAACAAGCGTTTAATTTTATCGAACACTTTCTGTAACTGCCTTGTTCGCGGTGAACACTCGCAGCTGAACCGAAGACTGACCGGTCGACTGGTTCTGATAGAAAACCAATGCATAGAAAATGTAATCCATACACGTTTGTATTAGGAAATACAAACTGTGATCAAAAAAGTCAAACGAGCGAGCGCAGCTTGCGCAAATGGTAAGACGGACGCAACGTAAGGGAAAAAAGGGAGGCACTTCTTCAAAATATGGCCGGCAGAGGACAGTAAAGATGGCCGCAATCCTTTGAGTATAAAAAACAAACAAAATGAGATGTTCAGCACTGCGCAAGATGAACAGGAAAGGATACCTGAGGTAACGTTTCTAAAACGAAACTGGGTAGAACGGTCGCACCGTTCATGCGTAAGCGATAACTCGGTGGTTTTGCGAGAAAAAACGGCAGAAACATCGCGGTTTCAGGCATTTTAGACACTAATAAGGAATCGCGTGCAGGACAACTGACCAGCGTCACTGGCCCAAGATAATATTTCCGAAACTGCGTAATCCAGCAAAGCGTACGTTTCCCAGACAACTGCAAAATTTACTTCAACCCACAGTCCCGCACTGATGAGCGGAATCTGCTTAGACGTGGACGGAGCAAAATCAATCACACGGTACTGTGCAGCTCAGAGTCACAAATCGGTTGCACTACACTGCTCATCACCGAAATCAACGCTGGAATAACGACGTACTTCATTAAACCATTCCCAAAGCTGCTATAACAGGGGGCGAAATAACTGGAAAACTTAAGATCTGCTTTCAATGCACATGTCTTGCGAAGCAAAAAGCGCCAAAAAAGGCTCTACAAAGCACCAATTATCGCAACAGACGTGAACTGAACAGTAAAAGTCACGATGACCGCAAAACGATGGCAATTCCATGCACGAAAAGCGATTATGCAACGCGAAGAAAAAAAAGGGAAGAGGGCAAACTTGCATAAAACGCGTTGCACAACAACGCCGAGCACCGCATGCCGATAACAGAAAAATATAAACAGAAAACAATTAAGGGCGGAGTGGAGCAGATTGTGCGATATTTGCTGGGCATAGATCACAGATATGTCATGTGCGACAGCCTGCATACAGTCCGTGAACAGCGACAGCCAAGAGAGAATTAGAGACCTTAAGTCGACACAAAAAGAAATCGTAATGCAAAGCAAGATGCAGAACCAGCGATGGTCTTGTCGCGTAGCTAGCATCAGTGTTAATTAAAACGATTAGTGTTCACAGTGGCAACGACAATTAACCGATTCATTTACTTTCGCAAAAAGGCGATTGTGATGTCACAGTAGAGGAAAAACTCAAAGCGAGCAATGCCATGAAATCGATTATTGACAAAATATAGAATTCATTTTCAGAGCGCTTTCACAATACCTGCTTTAAGATTAAAAATGGATGTTGAAATGACCTTTGTGTGTTAAACTTGTCTACCAACATTAACATAACATTTAAAGAATCTGCATTTTTTCATTTTGCACCGTGCAAAGATTTCAAACACGTTGTGGTCGCATCACAAAGTCCAGCACCTTTTGGGTGAGCCCAACGAAGACGTCAAACTGTGTCAGATTGCGTGCCCAACACCTTGCCTTCTTCCATCCTGGATTCGACCAATCCAACCAGCTTGTCGGAGTATTCTCGTAAGAGGGAAACCACCGACGATTCGGTCCCAAGGTCGTTCACAGCAGACAAGGATTTCTTCGACAGGTCGCTGTCATCGATCAATTGCAAGTCGCCGATTCTGGCGTGGATGGTGCGGAAGGTATGGACCAGCTTACTTACAGCCGTGCGACTACCGTTGAGCTTGTTGAACTGATGAAAGAATCAACACGTTAACCATCCATATGAAGTTTGAAAAAAATAAAGAAAAGTCTTATTTTTTTAAGTTAAATTATTGGCATTCTATTTAAAGAGCTGATAATGCCAACTTTGTAAGCGAAATATATAAATAAAAAAAATTTTGAGTTCAACCATTTCTAGTAACACACTTATACTCGGTAGTACTTCTGCATAAGCAGAACTGAATGCGCAATGCATACCTATGCAGTTAACTGTTAACATGCCACGTTATAAAAAATTTGAAAGCAAGAATCGCAACGCAATAAAAACTGTAACCAACTTTGCCTATCTTAGATGCTATCCACGTATGCTTAAAAAAGCTTCATTTTTTGAAGGCTAACAACGTCACAGCGGTTAAAATGGCAATTGTCGCATTAATTTGGTTCTTGTTCTGGGAAAAAGACCATCCACCTTTGCCAGTTTCCAAGAAAACAAAACTAATCGTTAAATTACAACATAGTTAACTTCTGGCTTTTGACAGCGTGTTAATAACTTTCATATAATAAAAACTGTTTGCTGTAATTTACGGCGATCGAACGCTACGTCCAAACAAAGATTTGGAAATATGCTGTATAATCAGGGTTAGGGAACCGATTTACTATCAAGGGCCACACATACCGTGAAATATTGCTGGCGGGACGCAAAATATATTCGTTTCATCTTAAAATTTTAAAAAAGATAAATTTAATAAACTGAAGGAAAATAAGGACAGAGAACTAGCGAGAGATACTTTCCCTGGCTTACTGTCAAGTACCTGCTTATCACGGAGTTTCGTTTTGACGCGATCTTATGTTCTATGCTGAGTAACGAAAACTCTGATGCGGGCCATATTAAGTTTACGCGGGCCGAAGGTTCCCCTCCCCTGCTGTATATAACACTGAATGCTTCTTATGCTCCAGGAGCTGTAGAAAATATAGAGGCTTACACAAGACGGAAGGAAGAAGGCCGACTTTCATCAATGCTCATACAAATTATTGGCATGCAGGAAAATAATCATAAACAGCAGGTTTTTTTTAAGGCGTATCGGGTCCCTAGAATCAGCGAAAATTGTTATCGGGTCCCCAGAATCAGAGAAATCGGGCCCCTGCAGGTCCATACCGGGTACCTAACATTTTCCTTAAAAAAACCTGATGAACAGTATTACAAATGAGTAGACCGCATACACATTTTTCAAGAGTTAACCAGATGGTGACTAAATTTTATAGTGTTCTGTTTTGATTTAAATCAGCGATTCGAACTGGAGTGACCCTGACAAATCGATATTAAGAAAACCATTCACCAAGCGGTAGATACTATGGAAGTTTGTCTGCGGCCCACGTGAAACATTCAACATGACCCGCATCAAACGCACTACGGAGTCGCGACGACCCATCTGGGAACACCTGTTTTAACTGAATTTAACATAACCTAGTTTAAGTTTTACTGCAAATCAGTGCATTGACAAACGCGCAGTCACGTTCTGCACAGTCTTCTGTAATTTTGTTCAATTGAAAATAGAACGATTGCAGTTCACTAACAAGTAACATTGCGGAGACTGGCTGTTGCAAGGTGAAGAAATACCACAAATATTACTTCAACTGATTTTGTCATCAACAGTAGTCACGTTCAAATTGTTCTCAACTGCAGTGCACTGCAAATCGACAAATTCGTTAAATTTGGTTTGTTGCCTGCTGCGTTACCAGCACTGTCCACTTCAAGAGGTTTAGTTTATTATTTTTTTTTATTTTGGTGACGGCAGTTGGCGGCTGGCCGAAACCTGAATTTTGCTTCATGCCGAGGCAGCTGAGGTGAACGCTCTTGCCCAAGGAGCGCTACGGCAATTCACTCAACGGTCGAGGATCGAACATCCAACCTTCCAATTGAGAGGCGGACACTTTGTCACTGAGCTATTGCCATAGTTTATTGAATACGTCATCAGATGACATAGGTCCGCAACAAACAATTGGGCAGGTCAAAAAATACAAATTCACCTAGTTTGTTTAGGACGACTTTTAGACAAATATAACAACGAACAAAAATGCAGTTATTTTTAGAACGACTTTTGAGTAAACACAACACGAACAAAAATAAACAATAGGATTCGTTTGAACTGCAGTTTGTGAAACGCTTGGCAATGGAGCACCACGTGTGCGTTCAACTCATTTACGTGTTGGTACCGACTACTTCGATCAACGACGTGAATCGGCATTCACGCATCTCATTAAATTATTCGGCGTCGTTTTCTGCACACGATATTACCAGGGTTCGGCGAGAGTCTCGCTACCAGTAAGATAGGCATGAGTGCACTGTATGCACATGCACAACGCTGGCGACATACACGTTTTCTTTTTTTTCAAACAGTCAGATAATGCGACGCGCCCTGCTATTGAAGGCTGTGAAGCCGGAGGCCAAGCAAATTTGTATGGCTGCAGTCGGAGCCTGAAGTTTCGGTTCCGGTTCCAAAGACATAGTTTGTGGGGCAAACGAGTTGTACAAATAATACAATGGTTTTTAGTGTTCAACGGACCAAATTGTTCAGGAGCCGGATCCCAAAACTTCTTGATGTTGGAGCCGGAGCCAAAAATTTAAATGCCTGGAGCTGAGGGCGGACGGGAAGCCTGAAATTTGAGTTCCGGCTCCACAGTCCTGCTACTATTGTTTGTCGCTGTGTTTTAGCTTGATACAGCTCGTGATACTTGCTGTGAGGTTGTACCATGGTCACATCGCCTGTGCATGAAATACGATGACTGATTTTCGAAGTTTGTTCATATACATTGCTATCGTCCCCAGTTTCTTTTCTTCGTATGCATTGTTATTGGGCAAAACATATTCCGGAATTATTTGATAAGCTTTCATACAACCATTTTTTACATTAGTTTCAATTCAAGTTGATTGTGAGTCAATATGCATCATGAAGGAGGTTTAATTAGTTTACAAATCCATTGCCAAAACCACTCTGGAGAAACCTTCCCGTACTCACTTTCTGTCTGCGGTAAACCGCCTCTGCTTGGTTGAAGACAGCCATCAAATCTTCACTTGCCTTCTCACATTCATGACGCGATTCAGTTCCTAACTCCAGACTGCTCGTACTTCCCGTCAGCGATCCGGTTTCGTCCGGTTCTGACTCATTATCCATTTCTAAACAAAGTCTTGCCGTTAGAAAGACCCTCATCGAAGCACTGGGGAATAACGCGTTTTTCACAGAGCAACAAAGAAATCACGATGTGTTTGGCGCACTTAACGCAGCAACACATACTTTCATGTCATTACCACGATGAAAACAAAACAACGAACGACGCAACTCAGGAACGGCTCACCGTTCATATCCTGCTCATTAACGATCGTCGTATCCTGCGGTTCCTGATCCGACGAGCTCTCTTCATCTTTCAGATTGTATGTTTTGAACAATGAAAGCGTCCTAGGAGGACTTCTGATTGCGCGTGGAGGCCGTCGCTTTGTTAAGCTGGCGAGCAGTTCAGCAAACGCCGGAGGCATCGCTGGAGTTTTGTCCGGCGGTGTTCGTGATGCTGCGTTCACGGCGTCACTTGTTACACTCTGGTCGGGTGGAATTTCGGAATTCGGAAAAGTTCGCGGTGAATCGCTGAAGCCCGAAGCAGGTTTTCGGCTACGGTCGGACGTCCGATCGCGCAATCCCACATCGTCGTCATCCTCAGAGTCGCCGCTGCGGGCGGAAGTCACGTGATCGATGTCCACGTCCCGCACCTCGAATTGTGGCACGGGCACAGTGGATTGCGGATTTGACGTCTGCGGATTTCCTTCGCAGCTCATTTCTTCCTCCGACGATTCTTTTTCTTCGGTCAAGCGATCACTTGACACGTGCACGCCGCGTGCCATGTCTTTCGCAGCTTCTGCGGGTCTACGCGGACTCGGACACACTTGGATCACAGCGGAGGAGACGAACACCTTGCGCTCGTCAAAGCTGGACTTTGCTTCAGTTGCCAGTTTATCAACGGTATCAGCATCTTGCACGCGGTCGCCCGTTTCGTGAACAACATTTCTAACATCAACATGCTCATCGTCGCACGGACGTTCGGATGATGCTGTTTCATCTACATTCGCGGCTTCAGGTAAAGCATGCGGGGGAACAAAAGCTTCTTCAGACGCTTCCCCCTCGCAAGTGGGTTTGGGCCTGCTGTCACAAGCAGGGCTGGTTCGTTCGGAAACTTCGTCGTCATTCTTCTCCACGTCATGTTTCAGCCCAGACTGTTCTATTACGTCACGTGATTCGGAACCGCGGATGAATTTTTGATCAATCGATTGTTTATTGTCTTCTTTACAGGATGACGACTCTTCATGAGGGACTTCTGCATCAGCCCCAGTAGCTGCACGTGCTTCACAGGATGGTTCGATTTCACCATTCACATCTATCTGCTGCACCAGAGCAGGAGATTCCAAACTCTGGTCTAGACCGGATGAATCCGGCTTGTTTTCTCCAACTGAGTTGGTAAGCTCGCGATCGGAGTCTGGTTTGTCAAGCTCGCGCTGATTGTTTTCGATTATCCCTTTGTTGTCCGTAAGCACAGCCAGCAGTGATTTAACCAAGTTGTCGGTGCCGGGTTCTACGAAAGAACCGCTGTCGCGCCGCGAGGCCGGCGCAGACGTCGCGGCCTCAGGTTGCCGCGGACTGCCGCCGTCGCCGGTCCCGCTTTCGTTCCTGTTGTAGTCGTATGATATCACGATTACATCGTCACTGGTAAAATCGTCACTTTTCGAGGCTGGCTCTCGATCTTCGGCGCCGGGCGAATTTCGCTGTTGGTCGCAGTCGAAGATGACGCCTTCTGTAAATCGGGCAACGAAAAATCAGTCACGTGATTTATTTCTATGACAAGCACAGTGAGTCCGTGTCTTTTGCGTCGCAACATGCAATGCCCAGACACACAATAGTTATTTTACAGGTAAAATTTAATCGAATCCGGCTCAAACGCTGATTTTACGCGATTGCCCCAGCGCTCATGTTGACGATTTCTGGGTGAAAGCTTCGGCAAAATGGTCCCATCCGCTTAGAATCGGGGTTGGAAATTATTTTTTTCCGTGGGACTACATGAGAAACAGAAAATATTGTGAAGGGCCGGGACAAAAGTGAACTCAATTCTGCATATTATCAATTGTACTTCTTAAATTGCACCGTTTTGAAAAGCTGTTAAGACTGATATGAGTACATGTTATAATTAGGCAATAAAATGTGTTTATTTGGTAATTTCCAAAGGAGGCGGCCAGAGTTAACCAAAAGGCCTTATGCGGCCCGGAAGCCGTACAATGTCCAATGTCTGGCTGAGAAAGTACATTGTGTTTGATCACAAAAAGCCGTGGAAAAAACTACCTTAGCTTTAGGAACTAGCAGAGCAACTGAGCGCAAAGGACGCTCTATACGCGAGGCTCGCCGTGATTCCAGTCGTTGCTCGCTAAAAGAGGGTTCTTTAAACGCACGCTGACTTTTAAAATCAACCAAACTTACCATACGTTCCCGATCGGTCTCTTTGAACAAAAAAGTTAAAATGCAACAACGTCAAAATACAAAAAAGCACCAAACAAGTTTCACCAAATGCGGGCCGCGACATACCAGCTTCAAGTTCGTCCTTCAGGTCCGGAGCAAAGGTTTCTTCCTCAAAGGAGCTGACCGTGGAACAGAGGTCAGCCGACTGCGCCAGATTCCCTATTTCCTCACACACCTGTAACAAGAGACGTTTTTCTCCGTCGCGTGTTCAGAAAGAGACGCGTGCTTCGTGGCCAAAGCCGCTTAATTGGAGCTCCCGCTGACGAAACTAAATCCGGGTCATTCGAGAAGCGATTCACGACGTTACGCGCTTCTCGCAGCAACGCATCATTTGCAGCTCGTAGAAAAACGACCTGCGGCGAACAACTGTGTTGCGGCATTGTGCCGGCTGCAACGATGCGTGAAAGAACCGCTGCATTACAACCAATAAAAAGCTCTGTGGGAATGTCAATAAAGTCTTGTTTGTTTGACTTCTCAGCGAAACTTAACATGCACCTGTTAGTCAATGCCATCAAAAAGCGGAAGGTACTCGTGAGCTGGCTGTAAATACCGGTACCTCCGCGTTCAATTGCACTTCCCTGCGCCAACAGATGAGACAGCATTCGTATTAGTTCAGGAGTAGGAAAACGATAGTCGTAGATGTCTAAAATAAAACGCAGCTGAGATCTGCTCCAGTCAAAAAAGTGATAGCCAAGGGAACTGCTTGCTGACAAAGTGATTGGTTGAACCGCGTAACAATCAATACACGGGACTATAGCATAGTTTCAACAGAACACCTGCGCCTGCTGTCCATTCCAGTTCAATTTCGCAAATGAAAAGGTCATGTCATGTATCATCGGCAGCTTGTGGCCACATGTAAACTTGTAAACTCATCTAAATACAGCTAGAAAAAACAGAACTAGTGTCAATAGCACAAGAGCTTAATAAATAGCTATTCCATAGAACAGTTTATAGAAAAGTTAATGCGGATCGGACGTGATGTTCGTTGCAGTGCAGAGAGAAAAGTTGATTAAATTTTTCTCTGTTTGCTCATTTTAATATTCAACGCAATCTCGTCGCCAACCCTTAGAGCTCAACAACAGGTTCTGTACTCGCCACCGCAAACGCTCCACCTTCACATCACGTCTCGCAACGCATACCCTCTGTCATACTAGCTTCGAACAGAGCTTGTGCGCATGCGCGAGCATGTTGAAGCGTAGACATATCCAGCGCAGATATCACCGGGTAAATTTTTTCCCCACTTTTTGCAAGAATGCGCGATGAGAACGAAATGTTTATTTGGAACGAAGTTATTTACGCTGAGAATAAAATTCGAAGTGTGAGATGCATTAACACTATTTGTCTAAATCTGGCTATGTACGTCGCACAGAGCACTATTTCAAGATCATAGGACACTTGCACGCACAGATCCGACAAGATATTTTGCTTGTATCCTTTCACATGTGATGAAAAGTAAGGGCACTCACTTGATGAGAAGCCCAGTTCTACAAACACCTAAAAGTGCAAAGTAGTTCATCTTCACGTAAACATCAACAGTCAACACCATACGCACATCCCCTCATTACTCAAACTCACGTTTTCCAACAAAATAGGTTCTTTACATAAAATAAATGGGAAGGAATCACGCAACAGTTTGGCAGAGTCATATTCGACGACAGGTTAAGAGTCTAACAAATCACTCGGCGAATATGGACAAACGGTTTTAATTAAAAGTTTTGTTACATCTTTCTCCGGAGTGATGAGGAACGCAAGATCCCAGTACGTAACGTAAATACGAACGTCACCGGTATGGTTCAATGCACACCTTGCCCGATGTGCTTCAGCGAGGCCGGCAAGATTTATGGCAGCACTAATTTCTATAAGATGTTGGACAGAGCGCGGCTTGTTGAGTAGAATCGGGTTTTCGCCCCTTGCTCGCAACGACAACGAAGACCGTGACATGTTGCTGTAATCCTGGTAATGTTTTTTATAACTTTCTGACGATTGCTTGCAAACAGTGAATAACAGAAAGCTTTGATGACAGGGCACTTGATGAGGTGTACCTGCGTGAAGAACACTGAAACGAGTATCTTCTAAAATTTTCATTTTGGGGTACATTCTGTGAATTACCACGCATGCCCCCTTTAAAAGGCTGCAAAGTTTATCTCTTTGCATTAGTGTTCTTTGCTTTGCACATGTATAAAATGAAAATAAATCTCTCACCTTTTCTTGTTCCAGCCGAACACCCCACTTCCCCAAAGCGGGCAGAGGGCTGCGCCTCGTAGGTGCCGGTTCCGCCTGGCCATGTTTGGCCACCCACGCCGGCAAGTAAGCTTCGGCGGGTGAGTCGCCTCCTTCAGCATCTGCACAAAGGAAACTTTGCGAAGTGATGCATTGTGTGGACGGCGCACTGGCGAGTTCGCTACGAATGTCAAGGAATGACGCCAGTGAGTTTGTTGTTGCGCTAAAAATTGCTGCGTTTGATGTTTTTTAAGCGAAAGTGGTAAAAGTTCGGATGCAATTCAACAATAAAATAATTTGACAACAGGATTTTCAAACGTGGGATCTAACTAGTTCACGAAAAATCCACAAAACTTGATAAAAGCTGTTGCACTATTGGACACGACCCAAAATCAACTTGATTAAACATACACTATCAACAAAACGAGTAGCATCGGCAGAAACAATGTAAAGAAGCTCTATTGTAGAGTAAAATAAAGTGGACTTTTACCTGAGTTTACTTCGAAAGTGAGCGCTGCCATGTCGTCACTGACGAAGTTATCGAAGGCGGCAGGCAACTTTCTATCCAATGCTTCTTGGCTGTCCTGGGATCCGAGTATTTCCACCGTTAGCTCCTCAGAGTTGGCAAAGTACGCAGTCTTGTTTAATTCGTTTTCTGGAGTTGTGGGGTGCGACGTTGCGCCGCCTAACGATTGCATATTTCGAATGTCATCTGCCGAACGATGGCTTAGGCGCCACACGAAAACGCAGCTGTCGGCCGATGAGGACAGAAGCCGACTTTCGTTGTCGAAGGTTAACGATACGGCAACTTCTGAATGGCCGTTTAAAACGCATATGCAGTCACCTGGAAACGAGACAAGGGCTGATTAATATTTTGGCGTAGCTCGGTATCCAACTCATAACAAGCACTCGGCGATCACTTAAGAAGGGCGTGAACCCGAAACGGAGCCCTCTTACTTCCACTGATGGGTTTTAACGGCGCATTGTGGTAAACCTGAGCTAAGTGCAGCTTTCCCACGGTTTTTAGTTTTATTGCCAGAGTTTGGATCATACGTGAAACGTGGATAGTACGAGTGCACCAAGCTGTGACAGATGATAACAAACACTAGCAAGCCATCTTGATCAAAAGAAGCGCTAGAAGTAAGATGACTGTTTCGTATTCCAAAAAAGTTGACAAATCGGCTGTAGATTTGTCAAACGCACAACTCTTCACACAAAGCATGGTAGGAGAACAAAGGAAATTCACGCCAATTTTTGTACAGATATTAAGCACTTACAGTGGATTAGTGTGTAGCGGAGCACGCGTGTTGTATTGTATATAGCATATTGAATAACGCCACACTGGCTTTGTAAACATTATCTTCTAGTACGAATAGCTTCGTCAAAAAGTTTAGAGTTATAGCCGAAAAACACTTGCCTAATCATGCGATTGTTCGTAAAGTCGCGAAGGTGAATAAAGTGAAACTGCAGTATGAAGGTACCGTGTTGGTTAAAGTATCTGAACCATCTGATATACGCAAAAACTAACACACCTGCTCTGACACAACAAACATCCCAAAATACACAGTCTTCAGTATTACGAAAAGACAACACAAGAAGGGAAAATATGGCGTAACACAAAAATTTGGGACGACCCATGTACAGTACAAATGCACGTTCGCCCAAAGCTGTGTTTTCTAGAAATGTACAAGAACAAGAGTTTCAATTCTGGCCTGAAACAAAGAAAACTGCGGGCAGAATCGGAATTCTNCCAATGCTTTGTTTTATTCCAAACACCGTGAAACACTTCAAAGCTGTAACAAATGTTGGCCTGTACAATTTNGACTTTGAAGTACAAGATTNGGAGAGCAAGGCATTTTGCNCAAGATACAAGTCTTTGATTATGAATTTTCATCACATCGTGTAAATCAGTGCTCTTCAACAGGGGTTCCGCAAAACATGTAGTGGGGTTCCGTGAGGGTTCCTCGTTTTTTAGGGGAAATGATTTTTTGCTTCAGTATGTTGATGCGTCATTATTAAATTTTTTAGATCACCGTGCAACATTCACACTCCAAATAAGCCAGTTCGTTAAATAGGAGGTTTAGTCCAGATAGCGGAACAAGAACTATTGAGTTCTTGCATCACTTGTTGTGAAATTAAGAACGATATTGTTGCATCATAGTTATACGATGTTGCCGATGTACAGTTCACAGTAGACTGAGTAGAAAGTAGACTCAGCCTGAGTCTAGTAGAGAGTAGACTGAGTCACAGAGTAGAGCTGCTGTTCAACCTAATGTGGGAATGAAGTAAAAACAGTGTGAAACCCAACTTTTTACTATTTAGACAAGTCAGGTGAAGCAAAATAGCACGTTCTCCTATGTGAAGCGAAATAATAACAACAGCGAAGGTGTGGACGGCAATGAGCAATGCAGTTCAAATGTAAAAGAGGCACCTAATCCGAAGCGGACCAAATGTAATTCAATTGCCAAAGTTAGAAAATGGGACGGCACATATTTGAGATACGGGTTCTTTTTGCCGGATGACCAAATTCTGAATGTAGCAGCTACACTCCAGAAATGCAAGAACAACCGCGCCACTGAACTTCTTGCTTTAACTGTAATAACTGTTTATTTGTTGAAGTATCTAATAACGAATTTCTAACAAGTAATTCGTGTTTTTTTAATTTTTGCTAATGGGGGTTCCATCACAAAGGCGTAAGTATATCAGGCGTTCCACGATTACAAAAAGGTTGAAGAGCACTGGGCTAAACAATCTTGCTAAGTTGTTAAAAAAATATCTTTTAAACCGGTACGTTGCATTGCAGACGTGATTTGATAACAGAAAGAGAACTTAATAGTAATAAAGTAAGTATTATAGAGTCTGCCGGAATCGCTCATTTCCACCAGAACCAGAAATGATTTGCAATTTCCAACGGGAATTCCAGGATATCCTTGAAGCTTGCTGCAGTTTTTGTTGACTGTTAACAGTTTTCTCAAGGTAACGGTAAAACCTACTGCCGCAAGCCCTGAGAGGCAGCATCAGGAAAAGAAGGATCAGAAGGTAAGCAGCACGATGAGTGCATTACCGTGAGTTACGGCCAAAAGCTTGAAAGATCGTTACCGATACGATCGAAAGTACATCCTCGTTCCAACACCAAGCGGTGCTGGAAGGACAAGCAAGCAGCAAGGACTTGATAGTTGTTTTTGTCGAACCATTGAGAAACGGTGGGTAATCATCCATCGCGCCACCTAATCGCGAGTATACATGAGTGCACGCGTTCTGCTCAGTGAACGTGACTGGTTATCAGCGGCTTCGAGTGAAAGGTATGCAGAAGCAAATACCGTGGAACTTTGTCAAGCGAAGAAAAGCCCAACATGTACAAAAAACACTAACTGCGCTACCCGTGATACATTATACACCTTTCGTAATTAATGATTTTGTAAAAACAGCTTTATTGGATGAAAACATGTCGCAAACATACGTTTGAGTTTCAGTGAAGTTTGATGCACTGATCACGTTGATTTCAAAGTATTAAGCACCCGTAAGTTTCTTAGAGAATAAGACCTGGGTTTAAAAATAACTAAGTTAATGTGCAGGATACAGCAAAGCGCAAATGCAACTAACCTGTCATAAAACCCAAAATGTAGATGTTTTTATCGGCGCTCGACGCGGCCAAGAGAGTCCGATGAGGGTTGACAGCGATGCAGAGGATGTTGGCGCCGGATTCGCTTCCACGAAAAGACCGCTTTTGTTTTCCGCCAAATACGTCATACTCGATGACGTTCGAGCCACACGCCACCAGCACTGACTCGCTGAAACGAGATCTTGAGTGTTGCAATTCTTTTCAGAAGACATAAACTCGTGACGTTACACATAATGAAAGCGCTCAAACGCTTTTTACAAACTTGACAGGTACAGTTTCTGCGTCAAAAACTTAGCTGTTCTGCAATAAAAAAATGCGAAGATTTTCTTTCAGTTTGTACTTCAAAGGAGGAAGTTTTGCTGCATCATCCGAATTTACGGTTGCCAAGTGATTAAGTTTTATTCAAACCATATTTTTTGCCGTCTCGCAAAAACGCCAATTTGGGAAAAAAGAAAAACAAACCTGCGGAAAAAAGCATCTCAAACAAACATTTTCACCATATATTAGGTGAGCTTTAACCAACAAGCCCAGGCGCTGTGGTTCGTAACGACTTCTGCTTTAACACCATAGAAAAGCCACCTCATGTCGGCATCCCTTTAGCGCTATCATAATGACTGCGAGGTAATCATCGTTTACACCAGTGGTTCTCAAACTTTTTGAGATCGCGTACCACCTGATGTTTTTTTAATGTTGGAGTGTACACGCCTGGTTTCAGAAG
>JGI24021J15306_10002253_pt1 | contig 20539 bp, 20 predicted proteins | sample Ectturendosymbi1_FD_15306 | JGI IMG/M metagenome (IMG submission 15306)
CGATCAAATTAGTTGTTCTGGAAGAAGTGGTACGCATTGACAATACGGGGTGCCCAAGTGGTACGAGATGGCGAAAAGGTTGGGAAACCCTGAACTACAGCATTAACGCCTCTCAGTGTTATTTTCAAGGAACAACATCACCACTTCATGCTCAGCCTTTTCCACAGACAAAGTTACGGCGGACGCGCATTGACAAATACTTTTTTTCTACTGGATGAGGATACTCAGTAAAAAGGCGGCTAAACACGTATGGAAGCTGGCTAGCCTGAGTGTGTGGAAGCAGAACAGAAGCAATGCAAAAAATAAAAATATCTTGAACTTACTGGCGGCCGTAATTCGTAAAAATAAACGTAATGCGGCAAGCAATAGCGAAAAGATTGTGCACCCCTGACCTAGGTAAAGCGTATTCAGGAATAATCAACTTGCCAATTGTTGGTTTGTGCCATCGGGGTTGGTCTTCACTAACCAATCGTGCTGAGTGTCGGCAAAGTAGATTTTGTTTGTCTTCCAGTCGAAGTCAGTGCCCATGATCACTCCACCCCTAATCGGCGCTGTTTGACTTCCAGTGTCAATGTTGTACTTGTAAATAAATCCACGGTTGGAGACCATCAGGAGGCGCTCGCCGTCTGCGGAAAGTTGATGCCAACAAAGCATTTTTTAATAATTGGTTTTGTTTAAAGTGCACAAGTTCCGCGCAAGCGCTTAGCAAGTGTCTAGGTGCTGCCGCCGAATCTACTGTAGCTCGAACTTTTTTCTGCAACTGATGAAAGATAACTGAACGACTCAACGGTCGGAGAAAAAGGAGGGCTACGATATGCGTTGCGCCATTTTGTTTTTCTAGCGATAAAAACAAAATTTCTTACAAATGATGTTGAACAGGCAGAGCTAGAAAAGTATCAAAAACCGCTGACGTCTTTCTTGCACTACCTATAAAATGTAATACTTTAAGGAAAGCAGGGAAACTTACTCGTAATCTTGCAGGTTACATCGTCAACTTGCAACTGGTACCCGTCGTCGCACTTGCAGTAAAAAGATCCTGGTACGTTGTCACATCCCTGACTGCAATGTCGCAGCTCGCATTCGTTGATGTCTATGTAAAAAAGTAAGATCATTTCTTAACGACTGTGTTTGATCGGCTTGTGACGGTAACGGAAATAAATCGCCAACAGGAGTTTTGAATTCCGCAAACAACAGGAGTGTCAGTTATCGCACATCGACTCACCTGCGCAAGTCTTGCTGTCGTTAAGCAGCTGATACCCACTATCGCAATAGCACACCGGGCCCGTCGGAAGGTTTGCGCAGTTGCTGGTGCATTGTAGGCTGGGGCAGAGATCCACGTCTGGGAAAACAAGATAATGGTTCGACAAGCGTATAAGACCAGCACTCGAGATCTAATCGTATACGAAAGCCCGCCCTAGCCCTAAACTCAAGCCTTACTCACCGCAAAACGTCCCTTCGTCTTGCGCATCCAAACAGTGTACCGTTCCGTCGCACACATGTTTGTAGTCGAGACAAATCGTTGATCCGGGACACTGCCACTGGTCGGATCTGCAGAGAGGGGGTAGCAGTGTTGGGAAGCCAAGAGACGCTGAAAATAAAGATGATACGCATGTTGGTGCATTAGCAAGTAATGAGCAATTTTATTTTACCCTTCATTTACCCGTACTGTACTTTGCAAAAACGATCAAGAAAGAAATGGCTGCTCTCGGATTTTACCATAGCGACTTTACTCCAAATATGGTTATTGTGCGTTTTACGTTCACGTTTTGGGTGCATTTCTTGAACGTTATTTTGCTTCCATAGCAAATAGTGCATTTTACATTTGACCTTCTCAAAAATTTGCTTTTGCGCAAAATATTAGGTAGTTGCAGACCACAACTTAAAAAAGCGATCTATCAAAGGTTGGACAAGAACCCTCCCAATTCAACGCACCATGAAAGTCAAACTTTGCGTTTAGGTTGCACAGAAGATTTGACTCATCGAAATGCTAGAACAGCAGGCTGTTTCCAAGCATATTATACTCACGGCAGTCTTTTTCATCGCTGCCGTCGCCGCAGTCATTGTCACCATCGCAGACAAATGAAGAATAAATGCAGAAGTCATTGTCACATTGAAAATGATTCGAAGAACACGTCACTGGAGCTGCAGAGTAAACAAGCCTGCGTTGTTTAGGATTCGTCTTAAAGTATTTATTCGACCGAAATTGCGGAGCAAATCCTTAAGTGTTTGACTCCCGGCTACCGCTGACAGAAGTAGAAGATACAAAAAAGTTCTGCACTCAACAGATGCGCGTAGAATCAGAATTTCTGAATAGCGACACTACCTACAGAGACAGAAAGAAACATTAAGCTGCAGACAATGACATGCTTCAACGCTTAAGGTGGCATCCATTTTTAAAGTGATGAAGCATGGCAAGGCAATAGATCTTCTTTGATTGAAGTCATACAGTACATGTGAAAAGATCTAGTGCAGTAAATACACACAAAAAATAGCAGCTGAAATATTTACGGCAGTTAGGTGGTTCATCGGATCCATCGTCACAGTCCTTCCTCGAGTCACAAAGCCACGATAACGGAATGCAGTGGCCACTTGTTTGACACTGAAACTCATCGCTTTCGCACTGTCCAGGTGGCCTAGTAACTATTGTTAAAAAAAGACTTCAACACAAAATAACAGTAAACAAACTTTAGCCTTGCGGCAAGCTTCTGAGGAATCTGCCTGCTTTCTGCTTTCATTCTTCTGCGACGATTAAAACAAGGAACAACTAAAAATTTGCTTCACTGCCCGCTTCCAATGTACGTTGAAAGGCTCTGCCTTTCTTGATTTTTCGTGAACTGTTACGCTCTGTTTAAATCGCGTGGCTTCTCTCTGGCGCTCATCGCGCACGTGTGTTATCTCCAGAGGAAGTGTCTTTGTTAGACTGCTGCCAAACGCAGATTTTCTTAGCAGTGACTGGTTTATGAGGCTCTGGGAAGGTCAGCCTTTCAGCTTCGAACAATTTTTTTAGTAATGTCGTTGCAACTAGCCACAGTTCGTGTGTTTTTCTTTACTTGTTTTTAAGTGCCAACATTTCGCCTGTAAGATTTGTCTTTCATTTACAGGACTGATGATGCGTTGGAAAACGCGAAACTTGTTTTCCCGTCAATAAACTGACTGATTTACTTGCCGCCATCTTTGTGGCCTTTAACTATGAAAAACACAAAATAATATTCACTTGACAGTAGGCTGTGGTCTCCAGAGCAAAAACACAGCATGGTTAAGTTACCAGCAAGCAAGGAGATCGTCACGAGCGAACCATTATTTCCACGTATATGGCAAAGATATGTTCGCTCTCATTTGTAGAGAGAGACACACAGTCCAAAAAAAAACACAGACGTCTACCACATTTGCTACAGAAAATGTGCAGAAAACACACCGCAGTTTCGCTCATCGGACCCGTCTCTGCAGTCTGGTGCTCCGTCACACCGATAAGAATTGCTCACGCACTGCTGACCATCCTCGCATGCGAAGTAATAGTTCGTGTCGCAAGTCACGGGTGCTGGAAAAAAATCTAAGGTATAAGGGTCTCCAAACTTTTTGCCAGAAGGCCACATAAGCTATCACACAACAGTTCGAGGGCCGGACATCTTACGTAATGTGATTATTTCGGGATATGTTGCATTCTACCAAAAATGTTTCGTAAAAATAATATTTTTTCAGTACTGACAAAACGTCTTTGCGACCGGATAAAATGGTTTCGTGGGCCGGATTGTCCCGCGGGTCGTAATTTGTAGACCCCTGGTATAAGCGAACCATTCAAGAATCTCGGGTCTGTGCGACACAGGTCGGATGACNGGTGATCGATTGCATTGCACCCTTGATTCAGTTTGGCATATTATGCGGAAATGTCTCGACGCAAGCAACTGTCAGACTGCTTTGCGCAGTCATGTTCCACTGCAGAGGTTTGGGCTTAAACGAAACACAATATACGGTAAGGTCTAGCACGCGGTCAGCAATAGAAGTGCGACATAACTTGCTGAACTTCAATCTGAATTTACGAACGTTTTGGAAACACTGTAAGCTGACTAGCACTGACTCCGGCCAATCATTTAAAAAGATCCTTTTGTCACAGGCGTGCAACCTGGATCAAAAAAGTGATTGAATATTGCAGCAACACTTACGGCAATCCTTTTCATCGGCGCCATCTCTGCAATCACTGTACCCGTTGCATCTCAATGTAGAAGCTATGCAACGGTGGTTGGGGCACTCGAACTGTTCAGGACTGCAAGTCATCTCTTCGCCTGCGGTTAACAAATGCAAAATTGCTAACGCACCGCTATTTCACGATTAGCATCAAAGCCAGTGATGGTTAATTATTACGGATGCAAGTCTCGGGTCGGTACAGAAAAATACGGATTTCGCCATAGTTTTAGAGAAAAAAGTTAAAACTTATTGTGACATTTCTTTGTCTCGGAAGGCCATGGGTCAAATGAGTTGGCGAGAAAAAAGATTGAAGTAACTTTAACATTTACAAAAAGTGATGAAGCACAACCCACCAACATTTTAAAAAATCTGAAGAACCTGCCTGGTAAGTCAAATCAGAAATTGAAATTCTGGCAAAAAGAATCATAACAGTTCCGGAAGTAATGTGAGATTCGGAATATCGAAACAGACAGAAAATGTGGCATTCATTTCAAACCAATGACGTATATAGATCTTTATCTCAATCTTTTTTAATTTATTCCTGTTCACGCGTTTGTTTATTCCTTTGCTAAGTTTTTCTTGAAGTTCGTTAAAAAATGTATTCATCTACCTGTTCTAGCATTGACACAACAGCGTTCGTTTTGCAAGAAGATACCCTACATTCATGGATTTCCACAAACATAAAAAACGTGCAGCAGTTTTTGTTTAGTGAAACACGCTACATCGAACTCTGAACACACACCAGAACGACCCGGTCCACCTACAGTTTTCTTCGTCGCTTCCGTCCAGACAGTCATTGTCAGAATCGCAAACCCACTGCGGTGAAATGCATCGACCGCTGTCGCAAGTAAATTGGGTTTCGCTGCACGACCTAACACAAGAAATGTGTAAAGATTACGACAAAAAATGATTGACTTAAAGTCGGAAATAAAATCATTGACCAGCAGGATTGGGTTAACTGTGTTTTAATGTTATATTGAAACAGGAATGTTTAACAGATTTTGCTACGCCATCGCAAAGCAATACATCAGCATGGTTTTCTTTTTCTGGCCAATGAACTGTTATTTCTGATGTAACATAATTCAACGTATCTTCATCCGGTAATCGCGGTCAATTACAATCTATGTTTTTGCAGGAAAAACCAAACCATGCGCTGAACATACCGTGCGCACGTTTATTAACTGATGAAGCCAATAAGAGGACTCATTTCCAACTGTACTCTATAATTAAAAATAACCCATACTAAAACCGTGCTTTCACTGTCAACATGATCTATTGTAAATGACGACATGTACTGTTTGCTCAAAGTCTTAAACTTTGCTTACTGTTTATCGCAACCCTACTTTCCCACTAATGTCAAGCAAGTTCGTAGTAATCCAAGTTCAAAATCTTCCTGTTGCGAGTAAGGCATCGAGTTGCAGGACTGCGACCAACATCAAAAGCCTGATTCTTTTTTTGAAATGATTTTATAGCTAACCAGAACTAAAAGGTTCAACCGCAGCTACCAAACGCCATCATGGCAGTACGTCGCCGAAAAGCGGCCATTCCTTGCATTTGTAAGGTATTCATGACTTGGTGATGCATTAGCCCCTCATCAGGTCAGCATTGAAAACACTTTGGTTAGGAAACAACACATTCGGAAAAATCGCAAATCCCCGTAACTTGTCTAGTCTGTACATCAGTCATTTTTTCATTCATCTACTGCCAAATGTTATCGGTTACTTCACACAATGAAATGAAGTGGCAGATAAGCAACAGCGTCCGCATAAAATGTAAGTAAAGCGTAAAGAACGCGGCGGTTTCATTGCCTACCTTGGCGGCGGACATCCAGTTTCGTCGCTGTTGTCCAGACAATCGTTGTCGCCATCGCATTTGTAACTGAGNCTGATACAGCGGCCATTGTCGCATTGGAAAGCGTACGGGCTGCAAGTGGCTGGAAAAAAAACACAACTTGTTTTCACNGNTAAAAAAACAGGGGAAAATTTATGTGATTTTGAAGCTTAAAATGGAGAAAAGCAAAGTTTTGAAGAAATAATCATTGCAGTTCTAAGAACCAAGTTACCACAACTTGGCAGTTGGCACAATTATCCGCATAGGAACCTATAGATCCTTTTACATTTTCTGTTGTGTGTACTTAAAATTAACTTCAAACACGTGTCCAAAATATAGCAGTTTGATGAAGCAACACTTTTAAACCTAAGCAACTTGATGGATTTTCAGGCCACACTTAGTAGCTTAAGTTTATGTTGAACCTCTTTGGGTGTTTCACGAAACATCGGCGCAGCGTGAATTGGCCTTTGCAAAGAAAAACTGTTTAAAACTACAATAAAGTGCGCAGAACTTATAAGAAAATAAATGAAACTTCAATGTAAATGGCAACCGTGCAAACGGAAATGTTGTACAGATCGAAGGGTCCACATGTTTTTAGTTACTTAATCTGTATGCAGAAAAAGAAAACGTCAAACATAAATACTTTTTAAACTTGTGGCATTTTGATGAAACAAACACATTTTTGCATCAAAATTTTTTTTGATGATACAAAAATAATGAAACCTGGCAAACCAGGCTTGAAAACAATAATTTATAAAAAAGCATGCTGGTTGTACCAGTGTAAAGCCTCAACTGTATCCGTGAAGTCTATACCACTGACAAATGTTAGAAAGAACTTCAAAAATTAGTATTCTAGAGACTACAGTAGTTCCATAAAAGCACCTAAAATTTTGACAAAATATATTTCTGACGAAAGTTTGGTTTTTGACTGGTTTTATCTCGAATTCGTATGAAACCTGATAGATCCCTCCTCCATGTCATCGCTTGTTCTTGGAAGAACATCGCAATTGACTGTGCGACGTTTCGAGATCTTTTATTTTTGTGCTTTAATATCTAAAGTAACTAAAGGTACTGCCACAGGTTTTACACTTGCAGTCTATATTTGTGCTCAATAATCTATATTTTGAAACTACTGCTAATAGGAAAACACCGCTGACGGTAACAATTTCACAATCATTTTTAATTATAATTTTTCTGCCTTCTTTCAGTCAGCCACTCTGGATGCCATGAGCAGATCGGTCTACTGAACCTAAAATTTCTGTAAAAAGCAGTGTAGAGATTTCCTCCTATCTTCCCATTTGAGAAAAAGGGAAGGTTCTCGTTTTTTCCCAGGTTTAACGCCCCTGCACCGGGCGACGAAACTTACGGCAATTTTCTTCGTCGGAGTCATCAGCGCAGTCCGTCAAGCCGTTGCAAACCGCCGTCAAAGCGATGCACTTTCCGTTCGGGCATTGGTACTGTGAGAGATGAATGCAAACGATACATCAGCAAAATCTACAACAATCTTTCACAATCGTTGACGTCTTTCGTTTAAGCGTCCCAACTCTGCTGTTAAAATCTTGCGAAGTGTAGCATTTTTAGTGAATCAGCTGATCAATCAGCAACTGTCAATACATTATACGCGACGAACGTTAACACTATCTGCGGTGGTAAGTTACGCACGCTCTACATCAGGTAAGCGGAAGAAGAAAAAAGTTTAAATACTTTTTTTCAGTTATACGAACATTCAGAGACTATAGTAGTGACCAAGCCTTTGGTTTTCAGTATTTTCCGACCTGTGAGACCAACAAAGGCTTGTCAGGAACAGCAGTGTTGTATCAGTGGCGTACCTAGGGTGTGGCAGGCATGGTTCGTGTCATGGGCGCCACTTTGGCGGGGGCGCAAAAATTTCTTGGCAAAAATTAAAAATTTTATTGACAGTTTTTTGAACCTCTAAAATTATCGCGTCCTGGAGTCCTCCTGACATTCTTCGAATTGCTTTGCAAATGACGCTGACGATGGCAGTATATATCGCAAGATGCGAGCGATCTTTCAGTAAACTGAAACTGGTCCTTTAATACCTCCGGGCCATGAATAACAATAAGTCAAGGCAGGTTGTGTGATCCAGCTTTGATGAGTATGGAAAGGGACGAAACAGTTAAAGCTGACTTTGATAAAATCGTTAAACGAATTTGCTTCGATAAAGACACGGAAAGTGTTGTTTTAGTTAGCATTTTCGTATAATTTGACCGCAAAGGTTGGATATAATGATGTGCCTATGGATTTGTGTTTTTCGAACAAATGTGATACATGACGTGCATTGAATAATTTGTTGTACAATTAAAAGTAAATGTGTTTCATTTTAAAAGAAATTGTCGTTTGCAGTTGCAATATATTGTTTGATTTTTTTGCAAGATACACATTTTTTTCAGGAAACACTATGCAGGCCTATAAATTATGATAACGTTATTTTTTGAATGTTTTGATATTCTTCATAATAAAAATAAATTTGTATCAAAGCATGCTACGGTCCTTATGGATATTTTATTTGCGGAAAAGTTCAAAGCAAAAATAATCACAAATACTTTCGAATACAAAACATTTATTTTCTTCATGCTTTATCTTTCGTAAAAGTTGTGCCTAGATCTAAAATTTTAAATCTTAGAAAGGGCGCACATTTAAACTTTGCCATGGGCGCCACATTGCATAGATACGCCACTGTGTTGTATATATGTTTCGTTGCGCTCAGTGTCAATCGCAAAGAATAACCTCAATTGAAGAACTCGACAAAGTCTTTCGCGACCGCTGTAGTGGCGCCACCTGTTGTGCGCGACGAGTTTTGAAAGAAAATGTGTAAAATGTGCTCAAATTCATGGTTCCAGAGTTGTTGCTTTTGGTTTGTTGACGTCCCCTGTACGATGTTTCAAACTTAATTTTGTGAGTCACCTCGTAGTCGGTACAGGGAGGCTCTGGTGTCGCGTCTGGATCCTGGACACATGTCACTTTGTCACTTCCGAGGTTATATCCATCGGGACATCCGCACGTCCGCTCGTCTGCAGTAAGTTGAACTCGTTTAGGAATTTACCTGAGACTAGAAACTGTTAAGTCCGAAGCACATTATTTTCAGCAGGTTTTCACTTGAAGATATGCCACTCATTACAAAATTATCTTCACAAAGTCATTGACACAAATCTTTTGAAACTCAAAGAAGTTTATACAATGTACACACGAGAAAGCGAACATCGAAATATAAATTAGGTGGAAGCATTACAAGCATCCCAAACCTGATTGTCACATGCAATGAGAATCTTGTTCATGAAACATAATGACACAAGTAAGAGTTTCATAGAAAACATACGAAAAACGCAATCGAAATTTAACATTCAAAAGGAGTAAGTAAGTAAAAACAGATTAGTCGGAGTTCATCTCTGTGCCTTTACAGTAGCTTCAGAACAGCAGCAACTTAAATATGTCTGGCGATTCGAAGAAAAACAAAACTGCAAAACTTAGCTCACTGTTTGGAGCTGGAAAACAGAAATCGCTACAGCCACCGTTGGGGTATGAGTTTCTTGTGCATCCGTTGTCAAGGTTACCGCTCTGCAAAAAATTGTAAATACGTCTTTGCTCAGGTGTTAAATTTCATTTTTTAAAGCAATTCACAAGCAGTGAGTAGTGCCCGCTTCACCGACTTTGAAAAAGCTTGATTCCTTTCACTTTAAAAAACTTTTCCAGAGTTATTTGATTTTTTCTTTATGCTTTCCTCTTTTAACTTTTTATGTATGTAGTATGTAACAACTAGCTAAACATTACTTGCTTGAATTCGACAAGCAGCCAGTGTAGCTCGGTAATTTTATCAAATAACCTATTTGTTCGTATTGTTGGGATTAGCAGAAGGTTACATTACTTCTTTGAAAGACAGATATAATTCACTAAGCCCGAGTAACCAATTTAAGCATAAACATAACGACCAATTTGTATCGCATGTTTTCTTGGCACAGAAACGCGCCTTACCTGAGCATCTTTGTCGTAAGCATCAAGGCTGTAAAGTGAATCTACACCATCATGAACAAGTTCAGCAAATGTCGGATTATTGAAACCGTAATCATCAGCACGATAGACTCGTCGTTGCTTGTTATCATTCCAGTAACTAAAAACGATAGCTACGTAAACAATAAAAAATTATGGGTAAGAAGCAATTTAATTTAGCTGTGACGCTAAACCAGTGGTTCTTAACCGTGGGGCGCGTCCACCACGAGGGCGTCAAGAAATTTCCAGGGAGGGGGGCGCAAGGTCTTACGCGTCCTACAACATGGAAAGTTTGACCTTTAAATTTACCAATAAATGCATTTGTAGGGAGGCGTGGTAGAACAAAGGTTACGAACCACTGAGGTAAAGGAACTTGACACTATTCACCTCAGCAAAGACTGAAAACTCTTTGCCCCACTGATGAAGAGACAGAAACCGAAATGGTGCCATCTGAAGATCAAATAAAAGATGACACATCCGTTGGTCTCAATTTGTCATTACACGCAAAGATTGAAAATGGTTTTAGGCACTTTTGTTTCGTGCGTATGAATTCAAAGCACCAAGCGCACAGCTGCACAACACCCTTAAGACAATAGAAGGTTCACTTTTGAACGAACCACAAAGCTCATGGTATCTTGTCGCACATGCTATATTTTAACAAATGTCTAAGTCATCCTATGCTGAAAAGACACAACCTTTTCATCACGAATTTGGAGTTGATTCAAGTACGAAACTACTGAAGGTATATCAAAACGGGCCTGCAAGTGTTGGAAAGTAGGAAGTACTTACATGTAGTTACCCATGTACGATAACGTGGTTGGATACACCAGCTCTTGGTTTAATTGCAGTTGTTTTCTCGTATTCGGTGTGCCATACAAACTGATTCTTTCTATCTTCTCGAACTCGCTGTCAAGCCAGTACACATACCCAGATCTGAGAAAGATTTGAGCTTAACCACAGACGCTGATATACGAAAGTGTTTTGAAAGCAAGTGCTGGAATATCAGACAGGTCTTGCAGCAGTCATTCATTTGTTTTTACAAGCGTAATTCAATTTGAGAAGATTCTGCAAGAGTTTTGCTGAATTACCAACAACACACTTGTTTCGTATTTAAAAACCAGCGGTCGTTAAGTAAAAAGTGCAGAATCCCTAGATGTAACAACGTTTTGCTTATAGTTGCCACCCAAAATATTCACGTACAGCATGCCAAAACAGTTACTGAAATAGCTGTTGTACTTTTGCGCATTGAATTTTCCTAAAAGAAACAAATTCACTGAAACGAAACGAAAAGATCAAAATAACTAAAGACAATGATCTGAGAAAGGCAAGAATGTTTTCATCTTTTCTTTATCGAACTAACTAGGTCAAAATGGAAAAAGTATTAAACGACATAAACAAGTTTGGATTGTTTGATAAAGTCATCAAAAATGTTGGTGTTCCGTAGAGCTTATTTTCACCAAAAGGAAAAAATTGTTTAACGCCGTGTCTGTTTGCAGGCTTTTGCTGCACTTTTCTTCAATTCTATTTATGCAAGTCTTCTGAATTTTACTTGGAGATCCGCATGCTGAGGAATTGCAAGTTGTTATTTTGACATCGACCAACATTTATCAATCGATGCTCAATTTCTAACATCGACCAACATTAACCAATGGTGTGTATTTAGACTATGAACTTCGTGTCTGCGGGAAAAATGCATTATTATCATTATTATAATTTGAAGGTATAAGCTCTTACCCCACATCAACAGTTACAGCCATCGGACTATGCAAGGTTGTGTTGACTAAAACTTCAGCGTGTGTTCCATCCATAAAGGCCTTCATGATGCGTGCTGGTCTTGCGGTGTCTGACCAAAACATAAACCTGAAGATGCAAAGTAAAGTTATCTTGCATCGAACGTCTGCTTTATAAGCAAAACAAATTGCTTCAATATTGCCTGCTTGAGTGAGTGATTAAAGTGTTTGCTCAAAATATCAGTGAGCCAGACACCTGAAAATGATTTTTCAGACAAGCTGACTTTACAACTCACCCATAGCCGGGACTGATGGCTATGCTGGTGGGAGAAGACAATCCGTCGCTGACTAAAGTTTTCCAGTATTTGCTAGTATCTTTGGTATTAACCACAATCACAGCTTTTCTTCCAACATCGAGAATATAAAGGTTGTTAGTGGTCCAATCAATCGCCATTTCTCTCACGACTCGCAACCTGTTGTTTACAACTTCTTCCTCTCCTGGAAAGAACATACCCTTAAAATGAATCAATGTCTTTCATGTCGTAATTGCAACAAAGTATTAAACTAAATACGCTTTTCAATGACTTGAAAGATCTTAGAGTAAATACACACATACAGCCACCATTGACCGAGATTAAATATATAACTAGCGAATTCCGTTGGTTTATGAACAGAGATCACTACATGTAATAGCATTTTGTAAATCAGTATCACCATGTGCAACTTTGTAAAATACGCGAAAATGTAACGCATGCAATCTCAAGCATGCATGGCTGGCAATAACAACTATGTGATCTTACCTGAACCATTTGTCTGCCTTCTGTAAATAATGTTTGCTGCACTGTCCATATAGTAGATGTAGCCATTGGCAGCGTCAGCCGTGGCTGCGACATAAGCACTAAAACCCGAAAGCACAGGCAAAATAGCATCGTTCGTATCTTTAATACCGATAGAGATTCCTCTTACAGAGTGGTAAGATGTTGCCAGAAGAAACTGACTGATCGCTGTAACACAACGAAGAAAGGTGGCTACGAATGACCAAAGCTTCCTGAATATACAGCCCTCTACATCATTCCAGAGGAAGGAAATTTAATATCAATTTTAAGTAAAAAAGCATCAAAAACTGTTCAACAGGCAGTTGAACGATTGGTCATGTCAAACTGAAGAAAACAACACAAAATGAAATTGACTTGATAATTTTCTACGTTCATTTAAGAATTCAATCATTTGCAGTATCACTACTTGCATTTCAGCGTGCATTCCGTATGTGCAAACAAACCTGCTCGTTAATAACTTGATGGCGAAAATGTTGTTTAAAAAGTTTGGAAACAAGAACAATAAGCAAGAACAAGCCATATTTTACGTAGAAGAGCGTCCACGACAAAGCGACGAGAAAATAAATGTCGCACAGGCACGAGAGCAGCACAATCGACCAATTGTTACCCTCTACAGTTTATCAGCACTTTATGTGATCGATGCACCGACTAAGCCGTTCTGTTTTCCTGGTAAAGGGATTACATGGAAAAGAATTTTTCTTGGGATTAGAAGCCGCACTACGTTAACATTTGTATCTTTTGGATACTTCAATTTCATTTTAGAGATGGATACTGATTTATGCAGATTTAGCAATAATCAAACCAGCAAATAGTACGCGAAATTAGACAAGAAACATGTAAAATTCAATCCTTCTTAAAAATCTGTGTAAAAGCATCAAATCAGGTAAAAAATAAAGCGCGCAGTTACGTTCGCATTTCTTTGTGGTGTAAATTATTGAAAAACCGGGATCGCATTGGCATTTGTACCCAAGATGATCATTGTCAGACACGTGAGTCAAAACGCACAAGTGATCACAGCCTCCGTTTTGTTGCCCACATGGATTGCTGACTGCAAACAAGAAAAGAAAACGATTTTCCAAGAGCATGTAATGACTGGTTGCTACACGGAAACTGAAAACGATGTTATATCACTTGGATCAGAATTATGTTTCTTTGTGCATACTGGGCAATTGCCTGCAAGTCAATTTGTTAACCGTTCAGCATAGCAGTTGGTGCACTGCTGGTAATAAGCACAAAGAGTATACCCTAACCTAACTTTTGCTAAAGGAACGTTGTCATAAATTACAATTACACCGAGAAGTAAAAGCTATGCTGCACAGCACAAGCTGCTTTTCAAAACTGCCTGTTTTTTAACGGTAGCGCATGAAGTGAGATCGGAGTTGGTTCATTAACAATACGTCTTCAACAGAAAGCCCATCCGGACAAAACTTACCAATCAACGTAAGTATTTTGATAAAATGCTAAGCACCTTGTGGTTGTCGAAGTGGATGATGAGCTTTCACTCCATAAGGTGGAGAAGGCAACTTAGCGGTGAGAGCTTCCAAGTCCGAGCCCCCGAACATGTTCGTGGCAAGAAGTGCCATCTTCGTCCCATCGGTGACGAACACGTCATGGCCAAACAGTGTGATGTCATATGGATGAGGCAGAACGTTACTGCCTGACAACACGATGTGTCTTCAAAAATAAATCATTCCTTTTTAAGAAACAATGTTATTTAGCTACGTTTAGATATTCAATTCCAAAATATTTACACTTATGTGTCATAAACACACTTGGGTTTGTTTTTGAAGTGATGAACATTTTTAGCACCCAAGCACGTGATCATCTGGTTATTTTACAAATAAACTATCTGCACTTGGATAGTTTCATGATTCAATTGGTTCGAAAGGTCTGTAAACGTATCGTGCTTGTGTTTGGGTGGCATTTGAATAACAGGATAGCAAACCGTGACTTCATTTCCAAGTCACGGCTTTAGTGAAGTCTGCTTTTTCATCATGCCGTTTAACTCTGACTACCCAATCTCTGTTTTGTATTGGAGACCCTACTAATAACCCCATAATAAATGCACCTTTCACAACGAAAAAGTTACCAATCATGACAACACGGAAAATATCACACCTGCTTTTGCCATCGTAGTCCACTGTTTCGATATAATCAAACTTCGTATCCACCCAGTATACCCTTCTTTGTATGAAATCTACAGTAACTCCGCTTGGCAAACCCATGCTGGTATCAACTATTGTGTAGATTTCTGTTCCATCCATGTACGCGCGTGCGAGCCTTGGGTTGTCTGTTCGCCAGTCAGTAAAGAACATGTAGCTGCAAGCATCAACATATCAGCAGTTTGTAGTCACATTTGGTAATCGATCAAACGCAAAGGTAGATATTACTCATGATACGCCATACGCAAAAGGGTAAGTCGATGATGGTGGATGCCTTACCCATGCACTGGGTCCAAAGCGATACCGCGAGGGTTGTTCAAACCGTCAGTTATTATTCCAGTTCTGTGCTTCCCTTGCAAGTCGCAAACATCAATTCGTGCGACCAACGTTTCAACAACGTACAGGTTGTTTCCTGTGGATAAATATCCACAACGTAGGTTTTTGAAACAATTTTACATGCTGTTATTCAACCATCAACCATGTGCGTCTTCATCTAACTTTTTTATCCACTTACTTCAAATGTCTGACGCTTTTTACAAATCTCCATTTTACCACCACTACGAAACGCTTCTGTAAGATGATGGCATAAAGCTCTAGGCCACACCGAATGCAGTACAGTTGCTTCAGTTCTTGTTCCTCTTCAGTATTGCTTGCATGTTCCAACTAACACTTTCCATGCTATGTACTACGTCTCAGAATTTTTGTGTTTTAGTAATTTTTTACTAACCCCTATATGATATGGAAAATGTGTCTGAGCCAAACACGTGAATAAAAAATTGGTTATTTTTACAGTTGCGGACAACTATTTCTATTATGAATAGGAATGCATCGATTGATATACCTCACCACGTTCAAGCACATCCTATTGTATATATTAAATATTATTCCATTCCAAACGTCGCTGAAAAATTTTGAGCTTGAATCTTGCAAAATCGAAGAGAATGCAAACAGCATGTTACACACTAAAAGTGTTGATATACAGTATTTGAAACACTTTAGAGACCGCAGAAGCCCAAATATTGACAAGGACTTTTTCAGCCATAACTCGCCAGCCAATAGAGTTAGAGAGCTGTTCAAAATCTTAAAAATGTGGAAAGTCTTCTAGTTTCGATTAAAAAATTTGCGAATTTTGGATTTGAACCTTTTTTGTAGGCGACGTCATAATAGGGGTAGGTTTAGGATTTTTTGGCTTACCTCATTGGGCCCTGGGTCTCAACCCCAAGGGGCAATTTTTGTTTCTTTTTTTCAAAAAACACGAGGCGACAATCCACACCTTTTGATCCCTTGATTGGCCTGCTAGCGTTGGCGGTGTGGAAGTCATGGCCTAAAAACCACAAATTTCATAATTCATCACCTACGGGATTGTGGTTTTTAGGTCATAACTTGCTGCAATCACAAAAAAACTAAAAATGTAGCTGTCAATGTAAAAGCTGTTCTTCGAAATAAAAAGCGAAGACCAGCAGCACCTCACGTAATAACTACAGTAAATGCTCGTATTCCCAATTATATCGAACGTCAGTGAGGTTATTGAGCAGAGTTACTTTGTTAGGACTATAAAACGTACAGTAGACTTTGCGTCTTGGCCAGCAGTTTAGATCAGAACGCAGAACCCTTAACGAATGTAAACAAAAATTTGCTGTGGAATGAAGCATGGCTAGAACCGCTTTAAACGTTCAGTCAAACGAAAAAAAGGTTAGTATTTACCAATCCAGTCAACAGCCAAGTTTTCGGGGTCGTCAACTGCAACATCCAGCACCACTTGCTGGTCGCTTCCATCAAATTTTGAGGACATGACCTACAGTAAACAATCAGTTGAGATCCATAACAACGAGCTATTCGCAAAAAGGGAAAGTAACTGCAAATACACGCAAAGTAACTGCGGGTGCACTGATGACTCAAAAGGATGAAATTCAGTAGGCAGTAAAACTACAGAAAGCAACAAAGGCCAAGAAACAAACTAGTCTCACTCTTATAGAAACGCAAGGTAAAAACGGGCTGAAATTCTTCCCGTACTTTCAAAAACACCTCCACCCAGCTGAATACGGCAAATAAAACTATAAAATCGAGTCGAAGTGTGATTCACCAAATCATTTTGCAGCATCAACGAAAGCGGTACCGACATCAAACCTCAGGTAATATTTCTCCTGAAAATTACACTTACGGTTGTGTACAAGTAATAAAATAATATTGAAGGACCTTCAGGCAATTATCTTCCTGTACGACTGTTTAAAGTTGCTTGAAAGGCAATAGACAATAAAAGCAGTAAAAGCACGCATTTTTATGCCTTTCATGTTGTTCATGCATTGCACAACACTATTTCCATCCAGCAGTAAAAAAAATTAGCTCTAATGTCGTCGTTCACACAATGAACTGTGAGAAGTATCACAGAAGTTTAAAATCTGATATAAATTGACTTTAGTATAACTTTTATTTTAGGTGCAACTTCGGTACGGCGGCAACTTTTTTTTAATTTCAAACTATTCCACCAGGAAAAAAAGGTAAATAATATAAACGTTTTCAATTGTAGTTTAACTACCTTGTTAATGTTCGGATCAGTCCAATAAATTCTTTGTTGCATGTAATGGTAGTCAACACCAATCGGTTTTTCTCCATTAACAGCAATCTTTAGCTCTTGGGTGTTTCCCTCAGCCTCGTAAATATATATATTTTTTCCGCTAGCAAAAAGAATCTTCAGTTGTCCCTCTGCAAAAAATTTTATTTAAGGAAAGCTATGTTCCGAAAACATTTATTGGTGAACGGTGACACCAGTAAGAAGACAAGCGTTTAATCGAACGCGACTTGGAAATCACTTGTCCCGAAAACGTTGGCAGTTTTAATAGCAAGTAATATTACTCCTAAACTTGCGTTCTTAAAAAGTTGTGAAATTAAAAGCATACGCTTGGCCAACCACTTTCTTCTTCGGGTTTTTAGGATGAACGGGTCAGTTTAAAATCATATTTTCTTTTTAAGATTTGGAAAACCCAACAACTTTATTTGCAAAATCGCGTGGACGGAAAGAGCAGTCAGGGATGTAGTCTGACGTCTCTCGCAGTGACGTGCCAGTTAAAGACACTGTACGTCGGCATATGTTTGAAATCTTCCAGTTTCCTCAATATTTCCTGTTTGACGAAGATAACGCTAATTTAGCACCAGTGTCTATCTTACAACAACGTATAATTCAAACAACGATGCTTTTACGCATTCAATGACGATATGTTTCGAACCAAGCAGTCAACGATTTTGCAGTCTGACAGAGAGACGATACGGCTACAGACGCTGCGACAGTTGACAAGTTTTGCTGTCGCCGAGTAGTCTATCCCTCCTCATTTCCACTATTCAAAAGATTTTTATTTTACCTATCACGATGCCGAACAAAATTTTCTAAAAAAACTGTCCCACAAATGCCAGTCTATGATTTTATAGCAACTAAAAATACTTTTTGTCCTACTGTTTTTCAAATACAGGTTGATGGTTTGGATGCTTACTTCACAGCGTTTCTGACACTGGTGTTTTCCCAGTAAGCTTTAAAGCAATGCAGTAATTTCTGTGTATTTCAGCCAAAAATGTCAATAGTACAATTTTCTGTGGAATGCTAAGTGAGCATTTATAACATTTTCTGATCCTCTACAGCCAACAGAGCCAGCATCAGCAGTCTTTACCTTCCGGTTTGCAATGAAAGTGATTGTCAGCGATTTCAATTACGTAACCCTCTGTGCATTCGCACTTGTATCCTCCGATAGTGTTGACGCAAACCTGTTCGCACATTCCCCACACCGCACATTCGTCGAAGTCTGAAGAAAATTTGAAAAAGGTACTGTATTACATAGCTTACGTTGTTAAATCGATTCGAACCGCAGAAAACACCCAGTCAAAATACCACAATCAAAGTCCAGCTTACCTTGCCAATATGATATTGCAGTTTTTTCCAGTATAGTGTATTTTCACGAATTTTCAAGCGCTTTACATTTCAACGTCAATTACAAGGTTAAGTAAAAGGTTGTATTTAGCGGCACGTAAATGCAAAGATAAGAGCGGTATGAATGCAACATCAACAACACACCAAAATGCCACTTGAAAAGCGATTGTCTTCCTTCTAAAACAATGTATGACTGACTGATTGCGAGTTTCAAACCAACAACCAATCTATGTGATACAGTGACAATCTTTGTTAACATTGATACATTTTCTTGCCGTTGTATTTTCATTTATTCTAATTTCCACCGACAACTGGTTACTTATTTGCATGATGGGTTTTTGTGTGGTTTCTGTCTATTAGCTGAGTCATATGAAACAATAAACCAATCAATCAATTTTATTTAATACCCACCCAACAACGAAAACCTTACTGGAAAAGTCCCAAACAAGCTGGATACAATAAAAACAAGCACAGGTTGATTAAATGGGATTCTCTTCAGGTATGTTATAAATGATCGAAATTCGTATCACGTCGGTCGTTCGCAGTTAAGAAAACCACGTTTCACAACTGAAGTAAAAAAAAAGCGTAGAAACGTAGCACGATTAACAACCACTTAAAAAGTTTAAGTTGGTTTGTCTGACTGTGCAAATTTGCACACGAAACGCAAAATAAACGTTTTGATTCCTTCCTTAAAAATGCCTCGGTCCCTTGCAACCGATACATTAATATCAGTATCAACTCCTCACAAACAGTTTTGAAAAATAGATAGCACAACATCAAAGCATCACGAGAAAGATAGTAAATGAAAATAATCTAGCTACAGGTATCATACGACTTTACTGAGTGCTATGGACAGTAATTGCCACGAGATAGTCGGTCAAGGGTTTCACATAGTACCTTCGCACGATATACCATCGGCAGCGACTTGCATTCCTTGTCCGCAGTAGCAGGTGCCACCATCAGGAGTCGAGTGACATCGATAGTCGCAACTCAAGATACCGCATCGCGTAGATGCTGAAAGAACATAGTTGCACAAGCTTTAAGATAGAAAGAGAAGTATATAACAAAACAAAGTCTTAGAGTTTCAAGGATTTGACACCCATTGCTTATAAGATCCACGCTAATGTAAATGTATGGCAACGGTCATGTATTTCTAAAAATCACTTTGGAATCGCTGATTGATGGCAAAATTTGCACTTACTGCATGATCTCCCTGGACTTGATTCATCTTCTTTGTTGTCACAGTCAATTATGCCGTCACACAACTGCGTGATATGAATGCACTGGCTGCTATTAGTACATTTCCACTCATTGTTTAAACAAGAAATATCATAATCTGCAAGAACAATGCAGTCAGTTTGAATGTGTGCAACGTTAGATCATATTTGAGCTCACTTCTGCTCAGAATACTCAGAAAATCTATATAGAGCGTTGATGTTACGAGATGGATTCACAGCCCTTTGTCTATGACAGTGTTTCCAAACCAGAGGGCCATACCCTGCTGTTAGGATTTTGGATAATTTTCTAGTTTTCATTAATTTTTTCATGCCCGCTTTTCCTCTGGGGAGGATCGCGGGGAAGCTGCCCTAGTAGAACTCAAAATACCTCATAGACTGTGGGGCATAGTTTTCCAGCACGCTACAAAACTCGATAAACGTATTTACTATTCATCTAACATCTTTGCAATAATTTCTGCATCTTAAGGCACCTTTACACACTTTCCAGAGAGCTAGCGTAAGCGTTATTATGAAAACAAATCGTTTACAAACATGTTGCTTACTGCAATTCTTTTCGTCCGTCCCATCTCCACAGTTATCCACTCCATCGCAGACCCAATCGGAGTTGACGCAAACGTTGTTGTCGCAAGTAAAGCTGTTT
>JGI24021J15306_10002254_pt1 | contig 20538 bp, 13 predicted proteins | sample Ectturendosymbi1_FD_15306 | JGI IMG/M metagenome (IMG submission 15306)
CCTGTGTGGGAGTGGCGCCGAAGATCACCCCCGCCTCTTCCGTACCATCATCCGCCACCCCAGTGGCGAAAAAGAAGTCGGAGTCCTCCTCCTCATTGGATTCGAAGGAGCCCTCCTCGTTACAACGTCCCTCGCGGGAGAAGTCCGCCTCGAGGTGCTTGGGGACCACCTCCGCCAGAATGGGATCGTTACCGTGGACCACCGCCCATGGGGCGCTACTCTCCCTCGAGGTGGGGCCCACCTCCTCCAAGACCGTGGGATCACAGACGTGAGCCACCTTCAGGTGTGTTTGGTGAAGAATTTCGATCTTGTGTTTGTTGTTGCGACTACATGGAGTATTTGTAACTTGTGCAGGTCCGCCGTACCGACGAGGTTCTCCAGCACGCCCGCTGCCGTCTGGTGAGTTTTTGTTTTATAGTGAAGTTTTGCTTAAAACATTATTTTGCAGACTTCGATTGAAACGTACCAATTTGTTTTGCAGCGCCTTCTGCTCCGCCTCCAGATTTCTACAAAAACGAAAGCGGCAACAACAAAGGCGTTTTGACAAAGGTTCTTGCTTTGAAATTAAACTCATCGTGCATAAGGTTGCCGCGCGCGCGTTGAACGCAGGCATTGGTTTTATATTCTTTTCTACATGCGTGTTTCTTGCTTTATTTGTACATTTCCCACAAACGCATAGCACTCGTCAGGATCGTGGTCGCTCTTGCGCACTTCAGCGAAACACGCGGTTGGTCATCATCAGATTGAAACGTGGCGCTTGTCTCCCAGGACCGTGTGATATTCATGACAAAGAATGTATCGCACAATTGTCTGTCATTTTCCAGGGTGTCGACGGTGTACTACCTCCTGGTGATGAAAAGGATGAAGTGATTGACAATTTCGACCTGCCGGAATACAATCCGGACATTCCTTTGGGTACTGAACTAATCTTGTGTGTATGCGTAAGAAAACCCTTACCATAATGTCTTCAAGAAGCTTCCACCCTGTAGTGGACGTAAAACTTCCAAAACTTGGCTTTTACGTTTTGAATGCTTTTCTGGAAGAAATGTAAGGCTATTATTAAAAAGGTTTGATGGCAAGAAAACCGGCAAAATTTAACGTAGTACAAATTAAACACTCCATATGTTCAGCGTTCAGTTTCAGGAGTTTTTTTTATCTTTCAGGTCAAAAGTACGTGATTGCTGTGTCAGGATTTTTCTGCAAAGTGTGCCATAAGTTTTACAATTCCGAAGCATCAGCGAAGATCACCCACTGCAAGTCTCGGGCCCATTACGATAAGTTTTCCGTAAGTACAAACAGATGACCTGTATTAGTTCTGTGCGTTCCTTACTGTACCAGGGTTACAGCATTGCCGTACTTCCAGGTGCGTACTCCAGTTTGAAAGTTGATGCCACGTGTTGTGTTCAAATTATACGGCGGCGCGGAACGAATTTTATACTGGGGTGACCCGGTCTATCACCTTAATCATCAGGCCCGCAACCAGGGGAGGGGTAAACGGGTAATTCTCCCAAAAATTTTTCAAAAACATATGTTAGTTGTTCGGCACAACAATAAGTTACAATAATTCCCCCCACCCAAATGTTGCGGCCATGTTCATCACAGTGATTGATTGTGCGAGCGATCATTCAAGCTTGGAATGACCTTCTTGTGCAATTGCTAGGCAGATTGAAATGCGAAAACGCACCTAAACTCGCTGTCATTTTGTCGCATATATTTTGTTGCGTAAAAAGCTGTTTTTCTATGATGTCAGTTGTGATAAAAATCCGAATTTGGATAAACAGCCTTGGAAAGAATTTTCAAAGAGCTGGTTATTCATATTACGCTATTAATTCGTCAAATGCCTTAACCCAGTGCTTCCCAACCTTTTTAGGCTTGCGGCATGTTACAGAAGGGAAATATAATTTGCGGCTCCCAGTGGAGAGCCCAGAGCAATTTGCTTCAAGGTTTGATGACATTTTGAAAATAGTATTTGCAACGATATATTGAAAAATACATTAGCTTGCCGCACCCGGGAGTATTGTAAATGACACCCTAGGGTGCCGCGGAACCACTGCCTCAACCGTGTATAACTTTTCCTTAGCGAGACTTGTATCCTTAAAACACCGAGCACCACACCTCTTGTCCGAATAATTTGTAATTTGTAACTACATAAAATTCGTAAGTTTACTACGCACACGACCATCCCAAGCTTTCTTACCTCAAACAGATGGTTCCACAAACTTTTCTAGAAGTGAAATCGGAACAACTTCAATTGCACTTGTTCTAAGGTTTCGGGGAAAAGTGCATTTTAGGCGGGAAAGATTTTTGTTTCTATTTTATGTTTAAAGCAAATTTTTCAAGGCACAAAAAAATTTGGTAGGCACTGCCCCGAATGCCTCCCTTGGCTACGGGCCTGTATTCCCGTACCATTGCTCTTAATTCAAGGTACATTTTGCGCACATGGGTACTTGAAGTGATTGTTTGTAAATGGCAATTTCCTTGATCGGGCTGAGTCGTGTTCGGATCGGAGTCTTGCGGTTGTACTCGAAGTGCAGCAAGCACTTGACGGTCATTCGCGCATGACGGAAGACAAGCAGGCGTCACTGCTGACCAGAAGCAACAATAACTTCGCTTCGCGCAGAAATGGCTGTCAGAGAAGCAAGTTGCGGCCCTGATGAAGAAGCGCGAAGCATCAGCGAAAGAGGCTGACGAGCAGGATGAGAAAGAAAGCGAACCCCCCGCTAAACAGATCAAGCTGGAAATCCCGGAAGTAAAAGAAGAACCGAAGCCTGTTCCTCCACCTGCTTCGGACGGTTTGTTTGTCTTCTTTATTTAGTTAAACTGTAAAGCGATTTGGATTTTCGATGTGAAACGTTTTTTGAAAACGTTACCACCGTCCACCGGCGTCTCCGTTTACCAAATCGACTTCCTGTTCGGTTCCTGTCTTAACCCTATTTTCTTTCAATCTTCCAAGTGATACGTTCGAATCTGTGTATTTTGAAAGCTCTTGCTCTCTATAGGTCTTCATGCAAGGAAGTTTTTGTGGGAGAATATTTCAAGAATATTTTTTGTAAAACGATCGTGAAATTAATGTGATACTTCTTTAGTACCACCTTTGAAAAATATAAGCAGAACACCGTGAATGATTTGCAACGTCAAGTCTGTGGCGATTGTTTCAGTGAATGTTGATTTTTAGAAAAAATGAGCGAAAATAATTATATTTACAGAAAAATTGAACAAAAATTTCGGTTCAATTTATTTTCGCCCTATAAATGATCAGGAAAAAACAGCGAATTTCAAGATGCATAGCGACGAAAGAAACGAATACAACGAACATGAATCTAGCAACACTTTTATTACTTAGAAAACAACTTGCTTTTTGCTGACTCTATCCCTTAGATTGAACGTCGTAAAATACGTTTGTGTCGCTTTCTAAATGCGATAACGAGAAACAAGCTGTTGCTTTTATGCAGGGACTTACGATCCTTCTCAGCCGACGGAGGACGACACTCCCGATAAGCCTGGTGTGAAGGACGCAGAAAATACTGATGAAAGCGCCATGGACACCTCGGTCGAACCAAGCAATCTGAATGAAGTCTGATAAACGTTTTTTTCTTCTGTTTTTTTTTGTTATTTTTTAGGCGGTTGAAGTGAAATTTCGCTTTGCCTGATTTTTCCAAGTCAAAGCATTTCTGCAGGCAATAGAAACATTCGATGTTTTCTAGCATTGCGTCAAACTGTTTTGTTCCGTTGCAGACTGGCGTTTCTGAGCAAAATGGACAGGGGGCGGATTCTGACAGCGAAGCCCTTATAACGAACGAAACGAAGAAAGATGACGACGGTACGTGCACTTTCGATGCGCCATAGTTTTGCAAAGTGATGTGAACGTGATAAAAAAGCGATATTTATAAATTTGTTGTCTCGATCAGTTGGCGCCTCTCGCACGAAACGTCAAGATGGCGCGTTGTTGCCTTGGAGCATTATAGTTTGCGAGGTGGTGGGTTTTTTTGATCAGGTTTTGTCGAAGCAACGCTGTACAACCTGCGCAAGATGAGAGTGAACCAGCTGAAAGCAAACTTGGAGAAGCGCGGCCTGAAGTCAACCGGGCTGAAGACGTTGCTGTTGAAACGACTCGAAAAGGTAGCGACGCATGTGGCCAAAGTTGACTTGTGTCTGTCTGTCCGCATTACGTATTCTTTCATGTCGTCATCTGGCAGACGTCATTGCGCAGTCGATAAAAAACCGTGATTAGATGTGCCGTTAACGATTATTAGTTTGAACTGTTTACCACGCTGCTGGTATCGTTGTTTTCTTGAGCGCGGCGCAACGGATCTGCTCGTCTGGACGGTGGCGGGCTCGGTCTCGAGGCGTGCGCTGCTGCTGCTGTGTCCGCCCTTGTTTTGTTTTAAAACTTCTTTCCCTTGCAACAGGTCCTTCTCGAAGAAGCCGCAGCTGCCAATGAGGCTGAACAGGACGAGAGCACTGAGAAGCAGCAAGCAGCCATAGTAGATGACGGTGGTGGGTAGTCACTGCTTCGACTTGCGAACTTGCGGGACGAGGGCACAGAGAGCGACAGCAGCGTTGAGTTTGTTGCGAACTGTTCAGAATTGCGTCAGACGCTTGGGCGACAGGACGGCTGCTTTTCCGCGGCTGGTTGGTTGAAGCAGAAAGACTCGGAAAAGGAACCGAGTAAGATGTCTCAGAGACAACTGGAAGGCGAAACGCGTCGTAGTAGTGGGAGGAATGTCAGATCTAAACACGCGACGCGACAGTCTTGCTTGCGATTGCGAAGGTTCTGCTGCCATATCAAAAGCGCAAGATATTAGCGATCCTCGATTAAGAGCTTTACGCCGAGTTGGGTGATTGTAATGATCAGTGCATTATACTTTCTGAGAGCCGTTAACAAGCGAAGTGTGTCGATTTCTAGTGGCATCTCATATCACCTCATGTGTTGTCATGGCCAGGAAAGTTTGTTTACATCGCGGTTGTAAAGCGATTCAAGCGTACTCATTGTGCAGCATTGGCATTTGAATAAATTCTGACTGCAAGGACACTTTATCGCGCTTCTTTCACTTCCTATTGGTCGGATGATGCAGATTTAAACGCAGTGGTTTGTCGTGTGTACAATGTTCGAAGTGCAGTCGTTGTAGTCGCGCTGGTAATTTTAGCGAAGTGTCAGGCGGTTTTTATGCTCCTAAACAAATGTAGTGAAGTGTTGTCAAGAATGCATCTACATTAAGGCAGCTTTCAGCCAATTTCAGTTTTGTCTATAAGCGAAAGATGTTTTTTTAAGTTTCTGCAGCTTACCAAAACTCTGTTAAAAAGTCAAATAAAGCGATGCTTTCTGTGGCAGAGCCGTAATATGAAAGATTTTTCGTAAATTGACCAGTTTTGAGATTCTCCATGATCTGTGTGTCATGTTTGAATTAAATTTGCCAGTCGGTTGATGATGCGGTTTTCCGTTTCGCTTCGTGGTAAGTCTTGTGAGGTTTGACAATACTAACATGTGTGCGACTGCTCATAGCAGGAGAAAAAGTCAACGTTCTTTCTGCTTCAACCAATCACAGGTCAGTCGTTGCGTTGCTCAAGTGACAGTCAGGAAGCTAGTGCGAAGCGTACGTCGGCTGGCTCAGGTAAAATGAGCGTGTATGTCCTCGATGCTCCAACGGATTTTGAGCTGTGAGATGTCAGAATAATAATTAAGCTTTGCCGGTCAGTGGCTTTTTGACGCGTAGCAAACCAAAGTTGTGCGAAGAGTACGACTGAGAAAAATCGGTGTCGGCAGTCGAGCATAAACGAATTTATCTCATTGGGATCACTGATCATCAAAAACCGCCTGAACGTATTAAAAAAACTTATGGCCACAATAATAATTGTAAAGAAGTGCTTGAAGATAACCAGCCCCATACTGGCTGTGAAGTTCGTTTACTAATGCGCGGGTCAGCACCGTAGCCGGAAACAAATTGTTCGACAGTGGGTCTAAGTAGGTTGTATCTCCGTGAAAATGCAACAAAAATTTGCAGCAACCATTTCTATGATATTAATTCAACAAATGCAGGAGAGTTCCTGTCGCCGTTTCTGGCTACGGTTCTGACTCTTGTTGAGACTTCGGTTAACAGTTTTGTCCGAGCTTTCATGCAAAAGCTTAATGCCCTTTGCAAATCAATCTGTGATTTGACGGTGCCTCAATTCGCAACATTGAAAAACTGCGGAAAAAGGGGCAGGTATTTTTTGCGTGATCCATCCGTATTTGCTAGTGATGTGGTCGAGGCCACATCTTGGGGCGTAGCTGATAAAACCGGCGAAACTGCATGCTGGATTTTACTGTCTTTTGTTACTGCGGTTCTAAATCTTGTGCTGCTGCCTGAGTTCAATGCAGTCAGTTGATGTTTAATTGGCGTAGCATTGTTGACTAAAGTCTTCATCAGCTACCAAGGTAGGCTTTCGTTTTTGAAACTACTTCATTTGTTATTCATGCACTTACGTATAAGATGTAGGTTACAGCAGGCCCGTAGCCAGCTTGGGACACCAGGAGGGGCGAAGGGTTTTCTGAGAGGGGCCCAAATTTTTGAACTATGTCCAATAGTTTTAAACCATGTCCAACACATTTTTCCAGGAGGGGCGAAAATTTTTCTTGGGGGGATTCACCCCCCCTGGTTACGGGCCTGGGTTACAGGACTTGTCCAATCACGGAAAGAGCCGTGAGCAAAACAACTCAATAATTAAAAATTTCGGAGGTGTCATTGCAGTGGATACAGTCGGTAATACCAACCAAAAAAACAATTTTCAGCGCTCCTATACTAAGCTTGATGGATTAGAAATGATTGTCTACATGACGGAATCGCTTATGGATTCAATTTGATGATTCGCTGATAATTATCTGCGCTTTGTAATATTTTCAATGTTGCTAATCAACGAAAGCATAGTGCTGCTAGAGTTACTAATTTGCGAAAAGGCAATTGACATTCGGGTTTCACCAACATCAAGCGTTGACCAATACCTAACGCTGATACAAAAAAGTGTTCTGTAAATGAAAAATTTATGATTAATCTAGATTTCTTTAACATTGTGGTGTGATTTCAGTTTGTTGGAATTAAACTGCAAATTCTGTCGTTTCTGGGGGAAGCAAGTGTATTATGAAAAATATTAAGTTTGGTAAAGAGCGGTATCACTCCTAACCAAAACTTTGTTGAAGTCTTCGCTATTCTGAGCAAACGCTTTCGCTGCCAGACTTGCATTTCGCCAGAATGCGTAGGGTTCCAAGGAGTTGCGGATTTTCGTAAAGCGGTCGGATTTTGTGCAAATTTTCCTCCCTGTCTTCCGGTAAGTTGTCATTGAAGTGTATTCCAGCTTGGGTTGCTGGCTACAAGCTTTGAAACTGTTTCAAGCTGTGCTCTTCAGGACGTAGGGCGTGGAAATACGCTCGCCATCACTCCAGCAAGAGACAAGTCCGCCTTTTTTAACGACACCCCCATTCTTCAAAATCTGACTGAAGGCCGCTGATATCCCAATCGTCATTATCATCTCCGAAGCTTGAGATACATTAACTTTTAGGAACTAAAATCGCTCAAAAAGTGTGTAAAATACCTAAAATCAGTGTAAAATCGTTTGTATACAAGCAATAGTATTTTGCAAATTGAATCCTAGCTTACAAATTTCCTGCAACAATTTCAAAGATTTTCCCACAAACAGCTGTTCTGACATTCCGCGCGTTAATTTTCAGCAATTTTAAGGTAGCTTCAAACATGCATTGTCACATTTCGTAAGCAATCATAATATTTTGCAAAATGACCTAATCCTAGCGTACAGGCTGCCTGCCATAGGGCCAAAATATATTCTAAAGAGCATTGGCAAGAGCACACGGCGGGCGTTGATCTACGTCGATTTTTAAAGGAAAGAACTGCCTCTGGCACCATGCAGAACAAAATCTCTCAGCGTTTGGCAGCGAAAGGCGTTATGCCGAGGCTGGTGGCGTTAATCTATTTGTTCGGTTGTTTGCTAAGTTCCACCTTCACAATTGGGTGTTAAGAATGTTTATCCACTGTAGGCGCAGAGGCTAACCCCGACGGCACCAAGAACAAGATGGACGAGACTAGATACAGTGAATACGTTCTGAATCTTCACGAATCTGATATCGAACTGAGCAATCGAAAGACGCAGTGGATTACCGAGAGAGAGCTGGTGCGAGAGATGGAACAGGTACAAGTGGTCACAGCTGTGTTGTTCCTTGCGCGAAAATCGCGACCCTAATCTGATTACGGAACGTGCGCATCGCTGCGTTGAATAAGGCGCAAAGTTACCACCTGGATTGAGTTTCAGTCCCGACCATTGCTGCTCATTCCCATTGTTTTGCCGACTAAGATATTTCTGCTGATCAGACCACGGCGAAATTAAAGTTGTTAGTTGGCCTGCTTACAGGGGTGAATCCAGAAGGGAGCGATTGGGTCGATCGCCTCCCCTAAAGCCTACGAAAGTAACTTTATCCACAATAATTTTGTGCAATTCGGAAAACAGCATTCGCGATGTAAGGCCATTTTGCCGTCCATTGTTTCGTCACAGCACTAGTGTGAAATAGGCCTGTACTTCGTCTTTTACAGTAGTGAGCCCGTAATGACACTTGACTACAAAATATTATTGACATCGCCCCCCTAACCTTGCTGGCTGGATCCGACCTGCCTGCTTCACGTTGACCTTTGTAAAGTATCGTACTTCGGCACTGTAACATACACCTATTGTAGATGTTTGGGTTGTAAATCTTGTGCGAAAAAGGGGTAAACATTTACAACAAAAGGCAAAGCGCATTTATTTAAGTGGAATGGTCCATTGTAACTTTGCAATGTATCTTGTATTCTTATGTTAAGACAATGGATTGCGAAATGGTTGGGTCTTATTAACGTGCCACAAACCAACAGTTCGCTTCGTCTTTCCGCCAGAAAGCGAAAAGACGAAGAGGATTGAAGTCGGAAGTAGATTAACAGTGATGGTGGGCAACCATAATCACAGTTTTATTTCATATCTGCGGTTTATTGCGTAACAGATCGAAGGCGTGATATCGGTTGAAAAAGTTACCAGCGTCAAGTCAAAAATTGGAAGGAAGATGGTGGTGGAGTGGATGATGACGGTCAAGTACGACGGCAACCTGCCCGACGACGGGTTGTTCTTTCTCATGCCTTCGCACCAGCAACTGCCCTTCAAGGCTGAGCTGGCCGAGCCGGAGGACGAATAAAAATCCTCGCGAGTTGAACAGATAACTCTACTATTCAATGAATTGGCTGCCTCGTGCTTCAACGAGAGGAACGTGTTTCTCAGTGTTGTACATACGCTGCCGCGTAAAGCGTCGTGATCACGCAATACACGAACACAGTGTACCACCGCGTCTGCTTGGCTAGTGTGTATTTAATGCGCTTCTGGTGTATACGGACAAAAAAGAGCGAAAAAGGAGGAACACGGGGATGTTGCTATTCATGACAACATTTCGACGATTGTTGTTGTTAAATAACAAATAGAAAACGTCATCAGCGTTTTGCTCGTTTGGGCTTGTTCGACGAGCACCACATACGATAAAGCACGATTCGCAATTTCAGCAAATAGGTACGCAATCCGAGAAACGAAACATTCTTACGTTCTTGGTGGTTTGGCACTGGCCGAGAGACGAGGAATGAGCCAAACAGAAAATGTGTATGTATTGAAATCAGCTGTATGAAACGTAGAGGTGCTCGAATGACTTTACAGGATGGTTACGATGCAGATTTGGCGAAGTTTTAATCACAAAGGAAAAAATACTACCAGCCATGCGGGGCCATTGTGACACAGACCGCAAAGGCGCAAGCCATTGTTACTTAGTGTACACTGGACGAGGATAAACACACTACAATAATAACTTTCAGATTGCTCGAACCACACGCGAGACAGCCAGACACGCGCGGCATAAAAACGCACAACAGTGCGACGAGATTGCCCACAGCTATGAAAAGTGCGAAGGATTTGTGTACACAGATATATACGATATTGACGGCAAGAAACCTGGATGCTCGCGTCACAGTAGCTGGAATCTCATTAAAGTTAAACTTTGTCACTCTGTTCAACGGAAGTTTCTTGTGCAGCAGCGCTGCTGCCACCCGCATGACTCAGCGTTCGTGATCCTTGCGTACCGTTATTCATCGCTTGAATCTTCATGTCGAAGTTCTGAACAGCGTCGGGTACGGAGACGCTGTCGAGCGGGACCAGGTCGGCCAACTGATGAAGGCTGGCGACGAGTTTGAGCTTCTTGCTGAACTTCGAACTTATAAACGGCCGGAAGAAACCAGTCAACAAGCGAATGTACCAGGATGGGTGAACAACCACCAACTGTTTTAGGTTTTTGCGCAAACGCCGATGTATCATCTGGTAACACTTTTTCAGCCAATTGAGAGCGGGAAAGTTACGTCGACGACAACCGCCGTTGAAGAATATGATCATATAGTCTTCAGCCACCAGAAGCTCCAAAGTGCTGACTACGTACAAAAATAAATTGTCCATAATGTAACGGTAGTCTTTCTGTTCCGAATCGGGCAGGAAACAGGCCGAAAAGACTACTATAGCGTTAAGGCCTTCGCCGTGGTAGCCCCCGTGCGAAAGCACTTGTCGGTAAGGCGTGATTGCAACAAGATCGAGTTTATAGTTTTTGTCACCGATAACAACGGTCCTCCAGTTAGAACCGTGTATTGAATCAGTTGCAGCCGCTTCATCGGTTGGTTGCAGCACAGGAGTGTCGTTATCCCACTCCAAGTCTACACCGGAATGATGTTGCGGCGAATCGACTGAAGAATCCATATCGTCCGGGGTCAACAGCTCCTCGGGTGTCATCATATCGTCCAGTTCTGAGTCCGATAAGTCTCCCTCGTCAATGCTGATCTTGGATAAGTCAGCAGCGAGTGTTTTCTTGAGCTTCGCTTTGTTTTGATTGCGGCTATTTGCGTTCGTGCATATTTTATGAAAACTTTGGCCGGGGCCGCCCGAAAGAGCAACCAAATCGTCTTCCTCCCACTGCCCCTCGAAAACAACATCGCCGCTTGCAGCTTTTCCCTGGGGTGTGCTGGAAAGAGAACTCTTCACATCGGTCTGGCAAACAGCGGCCGAAGTTTCCGCCACAGTTGAATCCATTTCATCAGCATTTACGAAAACATCACGCCAGCTCATTCGTTACACAAACCATGCTCATTTCTTTAGCTCGTAAGTGCACACTCCAATAAAACTCGCAAGACATTCTGTTCCTAAAAATGCAGATGGTGGAATCAAAGTGAAAATAAGTTGTATATGGACAATCACTAACATGCAATTTTCTGCAACACAACGGGCCTTCAGTGCAACAGATTTTTTTTATTTGCAGTTTACATGCTTTTGCGCTATGCATAACTAAGTTAAATACTTTCCAAACAAGATTAAAAATTGACAAAACTATTCATTAATTCTAGGTAGTATTTTCAGAATTTTTATATTGGTTGCTTTCAGCAATTCGGGATAGGTGTTTGTCATTTCTGTGATCTTACTACACTTGCGTCACAGTTTCTGTCGGCACTTCAGTATTGTCTATTATGTTTCTGTCAAACTAAGCATTTGTAACAGAAAGTTTTACCAAATTTTTGTGGGAAAGTGTCGATTGCTTTCTTGCAGTGCTAATTTTAACACAAAATTACTGATATTGACACCAGTATACGGTTGCAGGTCTAGTTCATGGATCGATCATTTGTCATAGTTTGTCTCACACTTGCAGACTTGTTCAGCCAGAGTACCACAATCTTACTAAGAGATGGGAATCCCATAAGTGTGCAGTAAGCTGTACTTAGTTGTTGCTAGTACTACTCTTAGATTTGGAACAGTGCTTCAAACAAGCTAACAAGTGGCTTTCGAAAGAATGTAATTTTTGCCAATGTATTACGTGCAATTTATTTCTTAAATTGATAAAGATTTTTTATTATATAATAATTTAGTAATTGCACCAAAGAAAAATCCTTAAAAATTCATTACTACTTACAGCTCAAAAAATAAATTTTTTACTTTATCTTTTAAGCACAACAATCATGCTAATGAAAAAAGTAGTCTGATTATTTTAATTTCGCAAGTACAGTTTATGCTCTTTTACCATTCATTTGTTTGATTTTTTATTTTTATCCAAGTACCTATGACAGAAACCCTGCGTTTTTAAAAATGCCTTATTTTATGTAGAAAAACATTGAAGTCGCATGTAACAGGCACACCTGCCCCCAACAACTTCAAATTGTTGAAAAATTTACAACATCAACTTTGGGAAAGAATTAAAACAGTATATATTGTTGAATAAAACACACGAAAGCCATATTTCCAACAAATTTAACTATTTACTCAAAAACCTGATCCAGTTATGTCACAACTAACACTTTGTGCAAGACCTAAAATGTGCACACATACTATGCCAAAAGTCGGCTATTTCTTAAACTATGTATTGCTTGTGTACCATTTTCGTGCTGATGCTTGCACTCTTTTGAGTGCCAAGGCCAAACCTTATAGACTAATAAGCAAGTAACCAATTTTATAGCATGACAACGACTACCTAATTTTGTAGCATGGTAAATGCATACCCAATTTTATAAGGTGTTTTTTACTTACAAGTTTACAAAAAATATCTTGAATTGACCCATTCTAATCAGACAGTTGATGAGGAATCATTCATAATAGAATAAACCAAAAAACAGTTAAAAGTAGACCGCATTCTGAAGTAAAATGAAACTATTTACACAACAATACTGTACACAAAAACGCTTGAGCTTCAGGCTGGCCTATTGCTAACAAAAATGCTCACAGCATTGCAACTTCACTCACTAAGCTTGCTGCTTTCTTTAAGCAAAGAATTTTACACTGAACAGTAAAGACAGTGGCTCTCACACAACAGTTCTTGGAATTTTATGGGTACTGTTAATTGGTTATTAATTGGCTTTATATGTAACTGATAGGACACTCCTTACTTTGCTATATGCAAGGCCACATTTCTCTTGCTACTGCACACCAAATAAGATATATATCAGGTAAAGCATAAAGTTAGGGATGTGTGGAATAAAGATCTTCTTTGAAAGCATTGTAAAGGTATACCCAACAACAGGGAGACTTCAGAGGTATGCATTCACTTTGTAAGCAGCTAATATAAAAGTTAGACGAGTGGGCAGCCACTGTTGCACACATTCACTTGTGACCACATTTTAAACGTATGGTACACCACCATAGTAGTATAAATAGGACTGTATTTCCAAACATTTTAATGCAAAAATATATGGTTTTGTTCAGAATAACGTTCTATAGCTGTTTAAACTTAAAGAACCACATATGTTGCACTTGGGTAAGACATACTTCTAAAGTGAAATGACTGTTTATTCCCATTTTTCACGATTAACATAATTTGAATATAAAAGAAAGGTTAAATTACCCTAGATGTTCCATTAAACATGGGTGCTAGAAGCAAGACTTAATCATCTTGACAATCTTCTGCACAGCATAAGGCACTTGGATTCCTTGCTTACCCACACTGTGGAGAGTACGTACTTGAATACATTAAATATGTCCACTGGCCCTTTTTTTGAGCAGAGACCTTTCAGTCATTTTGATCACTGAGACCTTTTGGTCATTTGTCTCACAGCTGTATCAAAACTCGCCGTAACAGTGTTCATTAGCCTATATTTTCAGAGATTCTGACCAAAATGACCTAATTTTTTTGGTCATTTCATAAACATTCCAGTCCATGACTGAAAAACAACAGCACTGACGCTTTTTTAAGCCATCTTTCAAAAAAGCTTATTGACATGAGGGAATGACAGTGATTGCACCAGCCCTAGTCGTTGCCAGTGGCCAGAAGGAATGCTGCCCGCATTTCACTCTGTGTGAGAATGATTTAACCAGTCATGCCTATCCAAAGGGTTATCCAGTGTTTGCTAACCAGTATGGTGCCTGCCACTGCCCCATTTTGTTTTGCCTTATGTAAAATAGGTATTGCTTTCAGAATGCTCATTTCCTGTAAGTTTTGCTAACCTCTCTTGAACTGTTATTTCACTCAAATGCTTTCTTGCAAACTGTGCAGTGATTCTTAATTGTTTTACACTTTGAACAAAATCTATAATGAAGTGGATGAACTGAAGGCAAATTAAACTATATATCTGAAAACACTTTTATAGAAACAACATGCAATTTTACAACCATATGCTAACCAGCTTGTTTAAGGAAATACATGTCTGTGAATGAAAAACAGACACAAATACATCATGCGATAAAAATGCATCTGCTGCTCATTTAATTGTTACACAATATGCTTGATATTTCTTATAACTTTCAAGCAAAGGTGTTTCATTTTCTAAATTAAAATGTTTGATATTCCCAACCAGAATCACTGCAACATAACTTGAAGTTTAATTGCAAATTAATTTTTTATTTCATGCAAGAAAAGCAAAGTGCTTTCAAAAGTGAAGAGCTAGTTAGTCATTGACTATCAAAGATCAAATGCAAAATTTTTAGCTAATGATTCCTAATGTTTTTATAAAATAAATGAAACCTATTGAATAAAATAATCAAATACAATATAAACTTTGTTCAGGTTTATGTGCCCTGTGGGACATATATGCAGCTGTGCCAATCCATCCTGGTTCATGGGTGACTGCGTTGTTTCTTCGTATGGTCTGTGTTGATATAAATTGTTTGCCTCTGCTACCTGCCTTTGTTCTATAATCAATGTCATGGTTGCTTCATGGTTTTCTGCTTTATAACCCTCATTGTCACTCACTTCCCTCACCTAGATGTGCATGCCCCACATATTCTCATGACTCACAAAACTCTCAACTCATCATACATTGCTTGCCCACCACCATCTGTGCTATGTAAATGAGTAATATGTATACGATGAGACTCTTTTGAATGTCTTTGTTTTTCTTCTGTCATTTTGATATTTTCTTGTTATTGATTCATTTTGTATCTCCATGATAAAGCATTTACTATCTCATTCGTACTAAAATAATTGTATGTTCTTTTCTTTTTGGATTGGCCTATAATCAGGGTTTTTTAAAGGTGCTTTAGGGTCCTGATTCGGGTCCCTAGAATCAGAGAAAATTATCATCGGGTCCTTAAAACCTGAGAAAACCGGGTCCCTAGAATCAGAGAAATCAGGTCCCTACAGATCCATACCGGGTACCTAACATTTTCCTTAAAAAAAAGTGCTATAATGTATAGGTTTATGGTGTTTCCCATCTGACTTTATTTAAATTTGTGCTGCTGGTCTTTGATATCTTCTGTATTGGTTGTTTCTGCTTCTTTGTTTTCTTACTATATGTCCATTGTACTATAACATTGGATATGTCCTAAATGTTCATTGGTTAAAAATTTGATCATGACATATACTGCAATTGGTACCAGTGTTGTTGTGTTGCGGAGTCAGAGGTACATTGTACAACTCTAACCTTTTGAAAATTTCCAACTCCGGCTCCTTAACGTAAAGTGAATGAAGTTTGGCTGTCAATAAATTTGTAGCAACTAACACTCAATGGAAATCATGGTACACAGCAAGAATTCTGTTTCAGCAACAGTTTCAAAAGAAATTGTACAATTTCAACAGGAATTCCAAACTGGAGAGTTTGATGTAAAAATGATCCAATTAGATTTCCGGAGTCAAGAATCAGATAAAAAAATCCAACTGACTCTTAGTGTTGTTAGGAATCCGACTTCGGCTCATACCCAAAAAACCCCTGACTCTTTACGAGTCCAACTCTGCAACCCTGATTGGTACTTTTGTTTGTGTAATTGATTTGTGCTTTGAAAGATATATTTTGAGCCATAGTTCTATTTAATAATTAATATATTAAAATTCCATTATGGGTGACAGTTACATTTAACATGTACATAAACTATTGTCATCAGCTACAATGCTTGAAATCTCAGGCTGAATATCATTTCCATCTTCTCTCTCCAACCTTCTTCAAGTCTGCTGTGTACCCTGCAGGATACATATGCATTGTGCCAATGTGGTGCTTCATTATGGTTAATGGGCAACTGCATTGCTTCATGGTCTATGTTGCTAAATATTGCTTTTGCCATTGTTATGCACATCTTACATAATGTCATCGCTGCTGCATGGCTTTCCACTTCATAATCTCCATTGTCACTTACTTTTCTCACATATGTGTGTAGTTCACTTCTTTTTCTGCATTTTTCTCAACTCTTCATACATTGCTTGCCCTCTACCATCTTTTGTGTGAAATGACTGTTGCCTTTGTGACTTGAGTTTTGTGGGTTTGGTCTGTACTTCTATTTTGTGTGTTATGCTTGTTTTTATATTTCATTTGTTGTTTTTTTCGGGCTGTTGCAATGGTACCACACCTTGTTGTAGAAATGCTTTTTAATGACAAACTGTAAAGATTTATTTGTTGATGTTTTTATTAAATATTTTGCAATGTTCCTATTTGTTTATAGTCTTGCATTGATCATTTAATACAGTGGTTATCAACAAGGTGGTTGCAATCCCCAGAGGTGTTGTGAACCATTTTTGGAGGGGTCATAAATAGATATTTTGTGCACACAACTGGATTAGAATACATTTACTTTGAGTTTTAGATGGGGGTCATAATGATTTGCTATAATAGGTCACAGTACAAAAAAGATTGAAAACCACTGATTTATTATAACAATGGTCATTTCATTTAGAGTCATTCATTTAATGATTATATGATATGGTTTCTAAATATTTAACTAAAAATTATAAGATATAACCTAAATCAAAATATTGGTCACTTAATTTTCAGGCTATAATAGTTTTACTATTTTTGTCTGTATAGTAGTTGATGTTTGGTCTGACCTATATCAAGTGAAAAAAATTATTATGTATCACCATGTAGCTACCTGTGCCCATTCCACAAAACTAGGCACCATCCACTGCACACCAGTCTATTCAAGGATATATACCAAGGGTGGCTGAACTGCGGCTTGCAAGCCACATGTGGCTCTTCGAACTGTTGCATGCAGCTCTGAGCATTCCAAAAAATTATGCATATATTTGTTTTATAACTTTCATTTCTATTGCGAAGTGTAGAAATATTGTGAAATGGTACTGTGGTAGCTAGCATGCCATACAGTTTAATTTTTGCAAGTTGTTCCAAAAAGTATTATGATGTCACAGAAGCATAGATAGCAAATGAATTCATGTTTTTAGATTTTTATGTTGCAGCTCTTTGCAACTTGGGTTTTACAATATGCGACTCATACATAGAGCAGGTTTGCCCACCCTTATATATACCAGGCAAAAGCTGTGATAAAAATTTTCATGACAGATCTATGCTATAAGGTAGTCTTTACTTTGCTGTAAATGGCAAAACTTCTGCTGGATATATTATGCCGTTCGAACCCGTGTGAAACCACATCCACTTTTCTCGTGATATAACTCTTACTTTGTGGCAATAACAGTACGGCGCACATTGTGAAGGGATGCATCTATGGCTGCTGTGCAAGTGCTCATCAGTTTGGTGCTCACCAATGCTGTTTTTGCTTTCCTACATGGGAGCACTTTTTATGTACTTTTCAAAGATTCTTAATTTTTTAAAGTTTTTCAGTTTAGGGTTTAACTTTAAGGTGTATGTTTACAGTTTGGGTTTAGGTTCACAGTTTAGGCCTTAGGTTTTAGCTTTACAGTTTTACATTATCTGACAAGGATGATGTGCTTATCCAATGTATCATCCTTGTCACGTGACCATTTCTGATAGCAAAATAAACCCTGCCGTGATATAAAACAGGTATTTTTGGCTTGGCTGATTGCTCCAACAAAAAAAATTCAAATTTTTTGTCAATTGAATGTGTAAATATGTTTGATACCAATTTAATACAGGTTTGATACCAATTGACGGACTTCACTTAAGCTCGTATACATTTACTGAACATCAAAATTACCGCTTTTATGAAAAGTTGAGCTGTTATATATTGGTAAAGATGGCTATGGTATGGGCTGGATACTTTAACACTGAACTAATCTGGTATAGTTAGCCATTGCCATGGATGGATGATAACTTCCTTAATTAAGACTTCCTAGCCTGCTCTAGTAGTGTATACAATACAATACCATCTACACTAGTGGTTCGATTCAGTTGATCATCTCAAACTCAGGGCTCTCACAAATGCAACTCCAAAAATTCAGTACCATAACAGTACCGGAAAATCCCTGTTTTACATAAAAAAAGGAAAGTGACTACGGATATGCTTGGGCTGACGCAATTCAAATAAAAGGGTCAGTTTGTCATTCAAACAGCGTGGGTCTTGTGATGTAGCAGTTATGCATTATGCTTGCTATGCCAAACAATGGTTTACAGTGCGACTCTCACCTTGCCNACTTTACTTTTTTTCAGGCTTANGCAGTTTTTTTTTAAGGAAANGTTAGGAACCCGGTTGGGATCTGTAGGGACCCGATGATAATTTTCTATGATTTTAAGAACCCGATTGGAAATTTTAGGGACCCAAATCAGGTCCCTAAAATGCCTTAAAAAAGCCCTGGGCTTACGTGTTACCTTTACGGGTTAGTGTTAGGTTAGCTTAGGGTTGGGTTAGCATTAGGTTTAGGGTTCATCTTTTATGTTTACTTCATTTCTACCAAGCCTACTGCAGTAGCACTGAACTCTTGTATTGTGTTACTGTTAGTGTTACGTCACAGGTGGCATATGAATAACAATAAGTTTTCAAATTTCAAGATCCACAGGTGTATCCATAGCGACTGCCTAAAAAAACTCTAAATCTGTGATAGTGCCGCAAAATCTGAGTGCCATGATAAATGTTAATAACAGAACCAAACATGATTTGCCAACAGCCTTAAACAAAAATGATTAATTTTGCACATTTGCAAACTTTTCCGAAAATCCCTAAAACCTCATTTTAAGGGTCAAAATTTTTAACCTAGGGACAAAATCCCTAAATGGCAAGGGCGAAGAGGGCTGGGCCCCCTCGGCCAAGCCCTGTTCGCTTTTCTATCCATGAAGTAACATCCAAGATCAAAGCTGACCTAAACATCTGGTACCTTGATGATCTTGGTGGAGACCCACAGACCGTGCTCACCAACGCCACCATGATTAAAGAAAGTTTATCCTCTATTGGTCTGGAGATTAATAACTCAAAATGTGAGTTACTCCGTATCAATCACACAGACATCAAAAAGCCCCAAACAAGCAAGCTCTTTCAAGACCAATTCCCAAACCTCTCTATACCTGACCCCATTCATTGGCAGTTACTAGGGCCCCCCCTGCGCCTGGAATCTGCCCCACTACACTTTAAATCAAAAACCAAAGTGCTTGAAAGCATAACTGAAAATCTTGAGATAATTGAACCGTATCAAGCATTCTTTATCTTGAAAAACTGCCTCTCAATCCGCAAACTCACACATCTGTTGCGTAGTGCCCCATGCTTCAAGTGCAAAGAGGAACTTGAGGCGTTCTACACTGCAATAAGAACAAACATGTAAAAAATTTGTAATGTGACTTTTGGAAAAGATAGCTGGCCACAAGCATCCCTGCCAATCCGACATGGAGGTCTTGGCCTCCGTTCTGCCGCAGACCTGTCTCTGCAATGTTTCTTATCGTCGTCCTTTGCCTGCCAGGGCCTCGTCAACAGGTTGCTTCCCTCTCTCACATTGCTTCATGGGGAAGTAATCAACGCAACTGACACCTGGTCCGCACTTCATGATTCATTCCAACGACAAAAGGAAACACAATCGGCTTGGGATGACCTCGCTTGCAAAGAAGCACTCGCCGTGCTGCTTGACACCCCAAGCCCTTGGAACTACTGCCGGCTACTTACAGCACAGAAAAGCCACACCGCTGCCTGGTCAGAAGCCTTCCCAATTGCTAGCGTCAGAAACCTGCTGAGCCCTGATGAGCTCCGAATCGCAATTGCCTTGCGAACTGGTACCAATATTTTCGACAGCACAGAATGCTGCTGTGGGAAGCTTGTTGACAGGCTGGGGCTTCACGACCTCTCCTGCATTAAGAATGCGGGCTGCTTCCTCAGACATTCAGCCATAAACGCCATCCTCAAACGATCATTGACCCACATTGGTCTCTCCTCTGTCCTTGAGCTCGTTGGCCAGACGAAAAAAGAAGGCCCGATGGCTTGACCCTGAACCCCTGGTACAGAGGCAGGAGCCTTGTATGGGACGCGACAGTTGTGGACACTTTTGCAGAAAGTCACTACATAGCCAGTGCCGCTATACCAGGCAGTGTAGCAACTGATGCTGCGACCGACAAATGCTGGAAATACAATCAACAATGACCTTCTTGACAATTATTACTTTCAACCAGTTGCAATCGAAACCACTGGTGTATGGCAAGTCCACTGCCCCCTTCTTGAGCTGTCTCACAAAGAAACTTGTTGACATTTCACTTTCAGGCGACCCCATGGAGGGACAGTGGCTCTACCAGTGCTTGTCTCTGGCCGTGGTCAAAGGAAACACCGCTAGCATATTGGCCTGTGTGCAAGTTTGATCTGATTTTAGCCACCCTCAGTGCATTAACCAGTGTTCCTGCCCGTCACTTGCCTCTCTTC
>JGI24021J15306_10002256_pt1 | contig 20534 bp, 15 predicted proteins | sample Ectturendosymbi1_FD_15306 | JGI IMG/M metagenome (IMG submission 15306)
GTTTGAGACCCCAGAATTCATTCTAGATATTTATTTGTTACGATTAAGCATGCATTGTGCCGGTTCAATCACAATCATGTGGAGTGTTAACGTTTTCGTCAATGACTTCACATTGCCGGCGAAAAAAAAGTTTTGTCAAATAATCATAGTCTGACCTGCACATAGTCTTGAAAATGTTTCAACTTTCATCTGATGTTAAACCCTATCCTACAGTAAATTTGAAATTATTCAGCTGCAACGGGTAGACCCAGCAGCAAAATCTAACGCAAATAAGAAGTTTTTTTGCAAGTGCTGAGGACATTGACACTACCATCACTTACAGATAGTTTGCAATATCTTTTCTTGATAAAGCGCATGTGACTAAAATGAAACTAAACTGAATTTTTTCCCAGTCGATTGGATTTTGTTATGCAAACACCCATCGATAAAAAAAGCTTCAAATGCTTACGCTAAAATGGCTAGAATAGCGGTACCCAAACTTTTTTGAGCGTTCCCCACACCTGAGTTGGTGAACATGCCTAAACAACGACCCAATCCTTAAACAACCTATGAAAAAATAATGATTGTAGGCCTATTGGGGATTTTTGGCAGTAAGTTGCTAAGTTTGTTTTTAATGTCAGCATTCCACTCTTTCTCAGTTAAGTGCTTATGCTACAGACAAATACAAGCAATGGTGGTAACGTTGAAAATACACAACTCCGGTTTGGATCGCCTCGACATGGCCATTTTTTGACACTTCGCCACTGTTATTTCGGTTTCGACCCATACTTTGGGAGCCACTGGGCTAGATCAATTAGCCGGCCGTTGTGTTAAGCTGCGGCGACGAGTATTATTAACTTCACTCCAGAACCGTGGTGAGAATCGCTTGTGGCTTCGTTTCCGCAAATACACAATTTTCACATTTTGTGTAGAGGGTGGGTGAAACATACCTAAGTTTGTAACTTTTGCATTTCAGAAGCGTTTAATGAAGTATAATCCAAACATTTTTCAAACGCGTGGAGGTGTTCTAGCCTTTGCGTTATCAGCTGCATTCGTCAATCAGTAACTCAAAAATTGGATAAGATTCACGTCTTTTATGCGCGCAAGTTTTGTAGACCAACTTCGGGAGTCCGTGTGTCAAAGCAAAGTTACTACTCGGCTTCGATTGAATGTGCGTCGGTGTACACCAGAAGCGCGTAAATATAGAAAACGCAATCATAATGACTTCTTGCTCAACTGGAATATAGGCTGCAAAAAGCATACTGTAAACCTTGATCTTAAACCATCGAGATTTTCATCATCGGTCTTGCATGAACGTTTTATAAGCAAATGGTGGCTTTCATCCAAAATAGAAACGTGGAAATTTACTAAAAACGAACTTGAAAAACTTGTCAATTCAATGAAGATTGACTTCTATTTGCCGGCTTGAACATAATTATTCAGAAAAGCGCCAGAAAAATGCACCTTTTGTGGATGATACTTTAAAAACAAGGGGCATCATATATATAAATGTTGAGACTTCGTTGTTGTTTGCCCCCCCCTATCAAAATTTGTCTACGTGCCTGCCCAGAACAAAAGACTTTTATACACTGATCCCTTTACACTAAGCAGTTTCGTCCTCGGGAGGTCTGCAGCCTAGATGACCCCTGGTCGTTCGCAGCCTCCAACACCCTCACGCATTTTATAAATCGACGTATTTCGAAGACATCGCAGTACTACATTATAATAATCATGATGGCGTGATTCATGCGTGTGTCTTCAAAGCTTATGTTTCATCAAATTACATGTATTAGCGCCATCAAGCGTATACTTTTCTACTACCGCCACGTATATATCCTCGTCTCGTTTCATGTATTTGTGTTTTCCTTGTTACTGCGATCCATCTTTAAGTATAACGCCTTGCGTGGGGAGTGAAGACATTACACAGTACAATTATTGAATTCATGCACATGGCAGCATCAGTGAGAGTAAACGGTGTCGCATACAAATCACTCCACAATTCCCAAAATAGCTATCAGTACTTAATTTACAAACACAGCACATCTGACGTCACGAAGTTATCCGTGAGTTACCAAACGCAACAGCACTCTGTATCGTAATCGTCATAATCGCACTTAAAACAGTTCTGAAATAAGTAGGCTTTCATTTTTGCCAGGTGATCCTATTATTTTGGCTACGACAAAAAATGGTTCCATATACGAAATATGAAATAGAGAATTATGAACATTTTTGTTAGTAGCTCTCATGACCCATAGAAAAAGGACAAACGAGGGACCCCAGGTTGAAAACCACTGCCTAATGTCGGTGGATATACAGGTCATCTGTACGGATGGAACATAGCGGATCCCCTATAAGTTAATAAGCAGTGGAGAATATACTTTGAAGCCTAAGGGTAGAACAATGTTTCTTGCAGTTCAGCAGGAGTATCTTCTCTTCAACACGCACAGTAAACCACCGAAAACGAAGCGTTAACCGCGCGCCCATACTTTTATTCAACCGCGCACACATTTTCAATATGGGTGCAAAAAAACGAATCGAACACGACGCAAGGTTATCACACAGTATAGGAAAACGTATCTTTTATATATCATTTACAAAGATTAATGAAGGACGCAAAACAAAGCTGCAGCCAGTTCCACACGTTTGATGTACAGAATTTGGGGGGGAAGTTTTGATATCGTGATGACTGCGGCATGTGGAGCTGTGGTATTGCGTAAGTATAACTTGCAAACATCCATCAGCATTGGCGAAACTGCCGATATTGCAGACTTGGCCATTGAGCAGATGCGAAGAAAAATGCATCTGGTCAGCGAAAACTTTGCTTGGAAACGGCATGGCAGCGTACAGGTCAGTATGCTGGTGTCATGGGCAGCAGCACAGTGATAACTACATCGCCGCTGATTGCACAAGATCGTTGGATTTAAAAAAAAGCAACAGAGCGATTGCAGATATTATGTTAATCGGCAAATAGCAGGCTCTTTCATCCGAGGCAGCAAATGCACCAAGCAAGCAAAGGCGTGTTGACGGCAATGGTTCCGCCGCACAATAGCCAAGATACATCCATCACCAATATTGAAGAAGCGGCAAAGACCCCGACAGCTCATGCACCGGCAAATGTGGCATCGCGTTCGTTGTGAAATTGGCGCGCTGGGCCGCGGTGAAAAGCGTCTTTATCTTAAACGTCGAGGTCTTTTCACTGGCAATGCAACAGGGGAAATTCGAACAGGAGGAAATTCGGCATCAATAGGAAGATTCGAAATCGCTGAAAAACTGTTGCAACAGCAGCAGCAGCAACAAACTCAAGATATACATCCGCAACAGGTTGCCGACCTGGACACAACGTACAAATACGCTTCGGCGTTTACAAAGAAGCGATGACCGAGAAACATTAAGCCTGGCTGAGAGGAAAAAAACGTGAATCAATGCGGAAACACAAATTCTGGAAACAGTTTCGCAAGCCGAACGAAACTGGTGGAGACTGTTCATCCATTCCGCACAGCAGCTCCATTGCAAATCATGCTGGTTATCAGCTGATGCTGCCGGTAATTTCTATCGAACACACCGACAATCAACTTGCAATTAACAGAACAAGGTAACAACCAAGACTCCAGTAAACAACTTGGCAATCCAGAAACACGAACACGGTCGACGACGAACATTTATTTATCCTTGGCCGATTCGCCGTCTTGGTCCTCAGTGGGCGTGCTGCCAGGAAAAGTAGCTTGGAAAGCCGCTTTTTGCGCTGGAAAAAAATGAAGAGTTGTTTGTACGAAAAATGTCTCTGCCAATTGTCTGGTGAAATGGTGCCGCTCACGCAACCTTCTACACTTCGAACGGGTCCGTTAGCACAGGACAGCTGACGCTTCAAACTGAAAGCGGATCGTTTTGCAGCAGGCGCTCCCCTAATTCAGCAATCCCGAGCTTGCACGGGCCATCGGATTGTTTCGGGACAAGCTTTTTTAGCTCATTTCTTTCCTCAGTTGCGAAATGAAAGAACGTAAAATTTCGCGTGTACAATACGTTCAATATTTTTGCTTTAAGTAAACCAGGAATCTACACGTCATGTAAACGCTTGACACTGCGCTTGATCTGCTGACCTCATCAATGTTGATTCAACCGATAACGTGACCGGACATCAGCACAAAGCAAACAATTGCTCAATGTACGACATCCGCCTTGCGCTTTAAGCTGCTTTATTATTTATCACCAATGACGTCTACAATTGTTCTACAGCATTAGGACGTTTGAAGTTTTTGGTGTGGAAGAACTGAACAAGTGAAAGTCGAGCACTGGGTGCTTTGAAAAGTTGTCACGGGGAGATATTACATCCACAGCCGACAACGGTAACGTGTACGCTTTTCACGAATGGGTTTGTTACCAGCTGAAAAACAACGCACGACCCCGCGCTAATTTTTCTACGCGGAAGATCGCATTAGCAACGTAACATGTTAAACGTCGAGGCTCAGTGCCATTGGCGTAGTGACACAATGCCCCGAAAATAAGGTTGTAGGCTTTCTTTTGGGCGGCAACTAAAAAAAGGGTTACCCAATTTTTGTTGGCCCCCTAATCGCTGTTTTGGGGCATTTTAATAACGACTCTGTAGAAGCTAGACATTAGGCATGCGGATGATATAATGTACTCCATATTACTAGTTTCGCGGGGACCCATGGGATGCGACAACAAAAAGTTGTCATGATGGGATTAGACAGAAAGAAGTGTCCTATGCACAAGCCTACCAGTCACTCCACGGTTCCTAAACTTCTCCGCAAACACGACGTAATGCACACGGATATGTCCTTGCAGTACTAAGAAAGCATTAGCGATGGAAAAGCTGGTCATGCACTCAACTTCGCACTTTTTGCCTGTTTACTTTGCTACTGGATTCTGTGCATATACAAGCCTAGTTTGTTTAACCTTTACTGTGTGCCCAATGAAACCAGTGAATTTCCAGGTTTTACGGAAAGGTTTATTTTGCCACGCAACTGGCTAGAGATCAAGAAATGCCCCCAAAAATTATTTTTTCTCAGTGCACAGCTACAACATCAATAGTGAGCTATAACGGACGTTGCAAATGTTGCATACATATATTCTTGCCACATGATCGTAATTTAGAATGCGTATTTTGACTGCATAGGAAGGCGCACAAGCGGATCACAGTGACGCCGTTAAGAGAAGCAAAGCTATCAATCAACGTCATTAGTAAGATATTGATCTATACTATTTGTTTAAAGAATCATTTCGCCGGTGACGCCGCATGGTTTGACACCGCACGCGTCATTAATACACGCAAGAGCAGAACCGTTAAGAGCTATCCCGGGGCCCGAGGGAAACAAAGCATTCTCGGGCTACCTGTTAGATTGGCCTGGTCGCTAGTGGTCACGTGACGGAAGTTAAAACACCTATTAGCTGAGTTAATGCTATATCAGATTACCATGCCTTACGTTCGACATTATGAATGCGTTTCAGTTGACTTAATGTAAATTACGCAAATTGCCAGTTTCAAAACAGGATGCCGCATATTTCTTAGAAGAAACGAAACGACGTGCAATGTTTCTGCAAAAGGTTTCACATGAAAACGCCAAAAAGAGCACGTGAAGCGTCGGAGTACTTGAGCCGCAAAGTGCACAGGCTTTATAAATCATCTGCGCTGCAGGCTTACGTACGGTGACAGTGCTCACGTAGATTAATGATCGTGTGCGTTAACCATACTTAGTTTGAGATTTTGCTTTTCCTCTCCCCCCTACAATACAGTGAACTGAAAGTTCCAAATACCTGCACTTTTCGCACACGTTTTGCAGGAGTGCTACCATAAATGTTCAGTGAATTGCAACCGCAAGTACTCTTTAAAGAGCTTTCCGGTTTGCGAAACGATCGATAATGACATCATAATCATTGGGCGTCAGCTGCTTCTATCGCCTTGATTAGAATGTTTAAAATATTTTCGTCTCAATTTAATGGATTTATACAAGGTTTCAGCACACACTCAGAGCAATTTTAACATGTACGTCCGATGAGCACTTGCTGGGAGCACCCTATGAAAGTAAGGGCCCGTGCTAATATGCACGTCAAGTGACTGAGCACCACTGTACTATACAGTACTTGTCGTAGATGCCACAACGCACTACTTTGCGCGGGAGCTTATGGTGCTGTTTAAGATGAATATGCGAAACACTTTTAGCAATGTCGGGCGGGGGGTGCATTTGCTTGAAGAAAGCGATAGCTTTACAGTCAATCGGGAGCCTCAAAATGTTGGGCATCGCAGGGCAGAGCTTCTTAGTCGGGTGAATGAAATTTTTGTTCCGAGTTTTTTTTCGCATCTTTTGGCAACATACGTTTGTCTTATTTTTTTACCCGAAACATATCAGCAATAAAAGGCGAACTTCAAGCGCTCTAACTTTGCGTCTTCAGCAGTCAGCAACTCATCACTTCAGAAAAACCGTATTAAGGTGCAATTAACTGCGTCTATTGCGTAATGAGGATAAATTTCACCGCGAGATGTCATGTTTTATTCAATTGAGACGTGGAATCTCTACTATGCTCTCTGCATGACCGTCCTGTACTCCTGTGCTTGAATGGCAGTAATTTCGAAAGTTTCAGGAACCTGAACACTCATCCGTGTAGCCTTATCAGTCGAGGTGCAGGCCTAACCAATCGAAGTAAGAAGTAGCCGACTTGTGATATTTGTTTGTTCCCACTTTGGTATTGATGCCAACATCTAATATGCGGTCATATCTCAGATAAGGTAATACCTGCAAAATGTCTACGAAATACGTACAAAAGCACTTCGTTTTGATGAAAGTGAATGTAAATCTGCAGATGAAAAGAACCAAGTTTGAAAAGGAACGTTAGCGACGAGAATAATTTGCCTTCAAAATGAAAAAGGCGAAAGTGGTATTATGATTATAACAAGTTTTTTTTTCATTCCAGATGTGAAGAATCGAGTCATCAGTCGTCTCCTCAGTGCATGTGCATGTTTTGCTATTTTAAATATAGCAACCAGTTTTTGGTGCAGTCAAAACTGCGGAGTCATTTACACAAACATATGTATAATTTATCATAACAAGTCCTTGCAAATTTTCAGGCAACAGCACCAATATTTTAGTAAACAGTAAAATTTTGCACAAGGGAATTCATCAGTCGTAAATAACTGCGCTAGCAATAAGCCCCTCCTTTCTTCTTTTCAAATAGCGCGTGTGCTGACGAAACAAATCAAGCATTTTTCGAAACTTGGGTCTGTGATCAAACCGCATTTGAAGAACGTAGTCAGTTAGCTGCATGGCGGACAGCATGCTGTGAATAACGTAGAGCAAATAGGAGTGAAGATTCGAGTTAAGATCTAACAATGAACGCTTGATGACTATGATTCTTGTCACATCGGCCACATTCACAATAGGGTGAATGGGAGTGCAGCAATCCATCGTAGGAGGGAAAAAAAACGCAAAAGGTTAAGAAGTAGTGTCGTAGGACCCTTTGCTACATAAATCTGGCCCTGGTAGTTGGCAGCGATGCGAACGAGATTGAGGCCTGCATGCGCCTGCCACAGATAGCCACTTCTTCAATAGTGATCCCCAAGCCCGGCGGGATACAATCGAAACCTTGAACGTCCAATCCAAGTTACATCATTTTTCGCCTTCTTAACTTCACGGGCCCCACAACGATCCCGGGCCCCAGATGCCCTCTCTCACCGAGCCTACGTAAGTGCGCCTTGCAGCATCGGTACACACCACCAAGTGATTGTAGTTTCGATTACTCTGCTTGCTGCGCGGTCGTGCTAGGAAGGTTTTGGGCTGAAAGCAATCCAGAGAAGAAATCAATAACAGCTAAGCCCAGGCGTCGTGGAGTCTAGAAGTCCTTGCATCATGGGGTTGGTGGTTTGACCATTACCGACACGCTTGACAACAGTCGATACTGATACCGAGACATCAACGTGAGAAACATCATCTTACAGAATATTTTTTCTGAACAAGAGAAGCACGAATAATTTCGCATACAACCGCTCGAAATTTACGATCGGTCAACTTACGTGTCGTTGTTTGGCTGTGATGCTCATCAGACGAGCCGAACAAGTACGCGAGCTTATACAGCAGGTGTGGAGTATGAACTTAGTTAGGGGTGGAACTCTTACAACGACAGACGACCGCAGTGAGCTTGAGAAGCTTGCGGAAATGCCCAGCTTGAACACTTAACTCAAGGGTGGGGAACCTGCGGTCCACGTGGACATTTGACATGGCCCGCATCAGAATTTTCGTTGCTAAAGTTAGAGTACAACATCGTGTCAAAACCAAGTTCCATGATAAGCAGGTACTTAGATAGTCAGTCAAAAGAAGTCATTCTTCCTCAAAGTTACATAAAAGAGGAATTTAGGATAAAATTTGTTGATTTTACAGCCCGCCAGCGATAATGCACAATTCACGCGGCCCGTAATAGTAAATAGATTCCCACCGCTGACTTAACTTCACATAAATGTCACCAAACAACCTGGTCGCACATGTAAACCCCGTGCAAACATCATCTTGTAATAACCGTGAAATTAGCCACTGGGCAAAAACTGAGTTCCGCTTTGTGACCTATGCCAGATTGTTGTTGACAAGACATGATAAAAATCTGTTCAAGCCCTCAGAAGTAAAATGACGCTGTTTACGTTGGAGTTCTGGTTGAGAAGTTGCCCAACTACGAGTCATAAGCCGGCTCGAGCGAAGCATGAAACAACAGAAAAGCGCATCACATATTTCTGCGAACCTCCCTGCTGGGCCTGGTCCACCAATTCTTTAGCTCCATCTTTGACTCTATCAGCAAATCGGTCTATGGCTCCTTGCTTTCGAAGAACGAACGGTCGGATAACACGTGTGTAGATCAGCTTCGAACCGTTCCATGACACGGGTGCCATGCACCACAGCAGGAAGCCGCACTGCAGAAAATAATGAAAGTATCGGGTGAGTGACATCCTCTCAGAACGACTTCAAAAGCACGCTGTAAAACAATTGACACTCGGTTTCAACGCCGATGAAACCTATCAGAGGCTAACGAATGATGCGGAGCGTCAACAAGGAAGGAATACGCAGCATGCCAATCGGCTGCACGGATTCATCAAGGCTGATACGGCAGCAGAAGTTATCAACACGATTCAGCGAACGCGTAAGTGCACGCTTTACAGGTGCTGACACTGAAAGACAGTAAGCCGCTCATCTGATTACAGCGACTGCATTGACAACACAACAGATCGCACCCAGGCAACGCACTCCTGAAGGCGCACAAACATGGCACCACGTGAAAAATGCACGCGTTTGCCGGATGCAGCATTTGATTCAACAATTCACTTGAAAACAAAACCACGAAATCAGTGCATAGGATAGATTTACGAAACTATTCTTTCGGGCAAAGCTTTTCGCTAACAACATTTCAACGGGTCGTGACGAGGGCTGCAGTAAACGCAGCTGCAGCTTTAAGGTAAACAGGAAACTAACAAAAGTGACTAACGCGTAGGAGTGGAGCGCGTGCGACAACTGATCACACCCGACAAGCCACACCACAGAGGCTACCAGCAATAACTCTTAAAAAATCGCGCTTGCGCGTGCAAGTGGTTCTGAAGTGAGCAAAGCGGCGGCGGTAGTCATTTGACACAAGCTAATATTTTAAATTTTTGCATGAATCAAACAACGACCATCCACTGGATAGCTGACAGCAAGTCCTTGCGCATGACAAGAAACGTCGAAGCCACTGGAATCTATCAACGAGACATTTTCATGAAACAATACCTGTGGTCGCGTAAGGGAAAGTCATGCCTGTTTTTAGGCTTCAACGGAGTTCCCAAATGGAAAGAGATTAGGTCTGAAGTTCAAAATGCTTAGTCAATCAATCAGTTCCTACATAAACCCGCATCGAACTGGCAATACATGTTGAATGACATTGAAGTGTTTAAGATTACGTAGGATTAAACGCTTATTATGATTTGCACAAAGCTTCTCTTCGGGATTGTTTTGGCTACTGCTATTGAGCATTCAATAAGATGCAGGCTATAAATATTTTAAATTCTATGTAATCATTGCAATTCAACGATTGTGAAGAACCGTCGGAACTGTACGCTCAGAACTGAAGCGTATTCTTATTCTGGGTAGCATCAAGCGATCAGTTTGCTGGATCCATTCGTAAAAATTCGGAAAAGGCGCTAGTGATAGCAGATTAACAATATCTTGCATTTCCGAGAAAATTATCTGAGCTAAGTGCTCTTCCTATACCACCACCACAAGGTTTACTTCGTGACGTAACTGGTAAGTGTCCATAAAGATAACTAGGTCAATGGGACTACTTTTCAGTCTTTTGACTTAAGATTGTGCGAACAAAAGAAACTAAATGTGTTTTAAAAAGCTTGCACCAACATCTAACAAAATGAGTTGTAAAATGGTCGTGTTGAATAGTGTTTCATTGAACTGAATTCCTAAAATCGCGATCCATTTCTTTTCCATTGTTCAAACAAAACCTCGATAGATTTATTTAACAGAGGTTGAACGTGGAACGTTCAGTAAAGAATGAACTTCAGACCCTGTTCTGAAGTGTTCGCAAAATAACAGTACGTTGAGGTACAACCTTCGGCAAACAAATTTTAGTGTGGATAAGTTCGTTGCTGTCTTTGATCGGGTTTTATTCCGGAATGCCACAAACCTACGTTATCCAACCACCTGTAGGTCATATGCTCATACTTTACAAAAATAACTTTGTTTCCAGGTGACAAAGTTGCGTGAGTTTGAGGAACATATGAAAAAACACATATTCTGCCCACGGTAATTCTACGGCTACGATGAATACGGCCTTGTCACAAAACAGCGGCCACAAAAAGCTGCAGAAAATCAAAAGGTTTGTCGTGCAATAATCACACGTTCGCAGCCTGTTTACAACTTGCGTAATATCTGGCGCATCAATAACTTTTGGACTATGTCACTATGGACAGTGGCCCAAAAACGTAAAATAACCGCGGCAATCTCAAACAACAGTTTACCTCCGACACGCAGTCAGTAAGATCAAGGAAACTGAGTTGAGTGGAGAAGCATCGCGACAGATTATGGCAGTGCGACTATTTTTATCTTGACAGGAAAACTAGATCAGTGCAGTGTATGGCTTGCATCGGCATAGTAAGCAAGTTTGAAATCAACCAATTGCGTACTTCAAATAAGCGAACCAACTTTACTTACGAATACAGCGTTTAACACTGCACTGGCGGGGTGTGATTAGGGAGAATGGACTGCAAGGGAATTAATGGAAACGCATGAAACCCCATCCTAGTAAATGCCTCGCAGAGCAACAAGGCATTCAGTTCGTCGAGTTAATTAAAATGTATTAGCCTTATCAAAAGAACTGCATTGGTGAAGATCTCCCGCAGTTCCTTGAAGAGTTCGGCAAAATCTGTTGATAGCTGGGCGACCTGAAAGAATTCGTACTTCAAAAGCCGAGTTATCTGCTAGACGAAACTAAAGCCTTGTGAACCGATGAGCGATTTCTACGACTATCAAGAGACAATACCGAGATAGTTAAGTTGTTCTGTGAAAAATAGTGTCGATTTCTGTTTTTTTGTTCGGTCACAGACCGAAATGTGTTTGAAATGACCGAAAAAAGTTATGTCATTTCGGTCAGAATGTCTGAAAATATAGGCTAATGAACGCTGTTACGGCGAGTTTTAATGCAACTGGAGGACAAATACCGAGATTTCTGAGTGACCAAAATTTTTCAGCGACAAACAAACAGGTCGGTTTAGACATATTTCAATAGGTTTCTGCGGAAACAATTTTGGCACTTAACGAGTTGCACACGATTGATACATAGCAGAACCGTCCACATGCTAATCCCTACAAAAATTGCTAAATAACAAGACAACCTGTTTTCTGAGATGTCGCACGTAATGCTCTGAGAAAATTCGTGGCAAAGACTAAATGGATACAAAATCGACTGGCAATATCCTTTACCTCTAGTATTATTATTAGGTGAAGTTATCCTTGCTGTGTAAAGCTGTCTAGACTAGCTATGTCCAACCCGCGGCCCAGTCGAAGGTTTTTGCTGTAGTAAGTAGCCTACATACTGACAACCTGCCCTTAGTTTGACAATCTTGAATTGACATTTTTGATGCAGGTGGTCCTCAGTGGCACTTTATCACGTCTGTTACCAATGCAGTTATGATTCAAATGCTTTCCTGTAGATTAGCTTAAGCTGAATTTAGTTTGCTAAGATCAAAGTAAGCCATTGCATGTGTGGCCCTGGTCAAGATAGTGACATAATTTTTGGCTAATTAAGCCATTTGGGTTGGACATAGCTGGTCTAGACAATAACACTTCGAATGGATGCAGGTGGTAAAAAATATATTTAATCTGTAACTAAATCAATATCAGTAATATTCAATTGCACACTTCTAGGTTTCAGCAGATGAATCTGTCTTTTTCATACACACATGGCAGTAAGCTCATTTTACATATTTTCGCTGAGACATTTCGTTCATTTGTCCCGTAATAGTATTAAAATTCGCTGAAATCGTGTTTACTGGCCTACCTTTTCAGACATACGAGTTACTGTGTTTATTAGCCTACCTCTTCAAACATTATTTTTGGTCATTAAAAAAAATTACGATGAATGGTGTTATGGACCTTCTTCTGTTTCTCATAAAACCCATGCAATATGGATCATTATCATAATGAAAAAATCATAAATGTAGTACCATTGACAGTGAGGTACATGCTTACAAAACTTTGACTGCCATAGCTTGATTGAGTTTTATGTTGCAACACAAGTTCAATGACTTTTAAGATGAACATTCACAACGACAGACAAAAAAGTAAACACTTCTTAGAAGTTGAGTTGTCACAGTTTGTCAACACAATGGAAAGGTGAAGAAGCACACAAATTGACAAACAGTATTTTGACATCAAGCAACAGAACTTGCAGTGCAGCACCTAAAAAGCATTTATATAAATCATGTCTGGTAAGTATCTGCCGCAGTTGCACATGAAACTAATCGACTTTAACAGTCCAGTATACAATGCAAAAAGTAAAAATATTTCTTTCACAGAAATGAAACATCTTGAGTTATGTACTTAACCTACTTTCATCAAGAAGTAAAATGGGAACCAAGAGAGCAGGATATCACTGAAAAACTCAACAACACTGAAAGCAGCAAATACCACCCAGTACATCAGCCATTCAGTGTCATCATCCTTATCTGGTGATTCAATTGCTTTTACTCTGTGAAAAGAAACAGGTGATAATTTTAAGCTTCTCATTAAATGACAATGCATTTAAAGCAACATTCACAACTAAGATATTTGACTAAATTAGCAGTATGAAAATAGTAAAATATATATCCAATATCAAGCATCTCTCAAATAACAGATCCACTTTTACACATCCAAGAGGTTACATATTTAAAGCTAGACTTGAAAGAATAAAGGTGCTTGGTTAAATCAAGCACAGTTATCTGGTGTCTGGTGACAAATGACCAAATAACATCAAGAATAATCATGACTTAGTGCAAAGGAATGAATTACCAGGTTTGGCAAAAAATTTTATCTAGTCACACTACTTCAGCACATATTCATAACAAAATGCAGTTATGATCATAAAAAAAACTTAAAGTACATTGTGCATTCAGTCTAAAGATGTAGTGTTCCCAACAATGTTTATTGAGCACCACACACCAAAAGTGGAGAAACTTACACAAAATGCAAGGTTTGTGCCAATGGCTCTACCCACATAATGAAATATTTCATATGTGTTGACGAAAGTTAAACAGCATGCATCTGATGTGCATCATACTGGCATGCTCAAATTATGCAGTAAGATAAAACACAATGTCACGTGCAAATCTGAATGCAGCTGTGGTACTGATGATGGCAACTACTGCCATGTTTACTTAACAAAACAGCAAACGAAATAATTGCAGAGCAAGTCTCAAAAGATATGCAACACTTCATGCATTGACTCTAAAGAGTTTTGAAAGCTGCATTGTTTAAAAATGTATCCTAAACATCACACTGTTGATAAAAACAATTGGTTTCAGCTTCCACCATAAAGACTAAGGTTCATCATAAGAACTTCTTTTTTGAGACAATCACCAAAAGTAAATAGCATAACTTTAAGGAGTCACACACTTGATGAAGAAAAGCAATTATGAAATATAAATGAAAAACTAAACCATATCCAAAACAACCATCTATAACTACTTTCGAAGGTGCTACCAGTAATGGAAAACGTATACAACAGGTTTGCAAATGTTTTGAGCCAGCAAACCCTTTGCAAGGAACACTAGGAATAGTCAGAGTGCCTTTCAAATAATTGGAATCAAAGTTGACAGTTCAAGTACTAATGTTTATTGTCAACATGTGGCATCGATTTTGCATGGATTTGAGTCATTAACAACATGAGTTTCAAATGCATTATGCTATAAGAAAAATACAAATCAATGAGCTTATTGGTATGTTGAACACTATGTGACACTGTTTCTCAAACCTAGACAATACAAGTGGATTTTTTAGTCAAAACATATGCCATATAGAGATTCTAGTGCATCATTTTTGTTTATAATAACTGTTCGGCTCTCTTTGCAAAAGTTTATTATGGCTAGCTTTGCTGGTGTATAAAGACATAGCTTTAAATAGAACAACCTTTACCTGCTCGCCCGGTGGACTGGCCCACACATTGCAGTAGCTGCTTTTAATTATAAAACATTGTCCTGTTGCAATCAAAGTCTTGACAACAGCACTTGCCCACACAAGGTTGAAAACTAAATACTTGAAAAATCACAAAGTTCATGCTGCCATACATTGTTAGACAGAACCTAATCTGACAAATAAAGCCATTCTAAACTTAACAGTATTCAATAAGTGTAATGGAAAACAATGTTATGTCTGTTGTTTTTGAAAACACCAATGTCAAGAATTTCTGCACTCCCCAGGATAGCTGTATCCTTATCAGGCAAATTCAGTTTTGCCTGATTTTTTTGCACAAACAAACCCATTTCTTTTAACACTTTGAGAACCGGCTTACGATATATTCATACTTCGATTTTGGCCTACAAAACAGCAGTTTTCGGTTGCCTTACCAATGCCCTAGCTCCTCCGCCAACTGCGCTACAGAGCTGTTCAAGGGCTCAAACGGATCAGCCAGTCTAGTAGATTGCACTCAAAAAAAATTTTTTGGTTGTGGGGTGGCGGATTTTTTGTGACTGACGTCATAAGTGAAGTAGTTTTGGGTTCATTTTGGATCATGTTGCCTGACCTAGAACCCAACCCCTAGGCCAAAGTGTTTCGCTGAAGTTTTCATTGTAAACTATGCTCGGATCCGAATCTTTTGAGACTTTGATCGACTTTCTAGCGTTTCTGGTTCAAAATTTATGATCTAAAATAAACAAATTAATTATCTAATTAGTCAAATATTTTTACTAATTTACATCACAACTTTTGAACCCGAAACCCTAGCAGGTCATCCAAAGTATAAAAAGAATCGGATTGTAGCCTAGTTTCCAGTAAAAATTTCAGCAAAATACTACCACCTAATGGTTGGTGCCCAGGGCCAGGCAAAGTGGGTCAAGGTGGCCTAAAGTCCTCCACTTATGACGTCACTCACAAAAAACCCGCACCCCCAAGCAAAAATTTTTTTTCGAGTGCAGACTAGAAGACTTGCTGCGTCTTTTAGACTTTTACCGGGTCTGTGGAGCATACCGGACCAGAGCAATTCCCATGCAAAGCCGTGTGCGTTTAGGCGTTTTTTCCAAAAATCCCGAAAAGCAGCCGGACGCCAAAGAGTTAATGGCTGTCATAGATATTGTAGAAATCATGAAATTATTTGATTAAAAAATTAGGTAAATTTGACAAACTGTTTTCTCCAGCAATAAAACAAGACAAACCTCAATATAGAATTTACTTTTGTCACTTCAGGGACACTTTATGGTATTTTGAATGATTTATTGTGTATGCAATAAACAATTGTTAGTTAGTGCTTACTTAACAATTGTTAAGTTAGTGTCAATTAAATTCAATGAAAAAGTGAATTCAGTTATAACTTTATAAGCAATAGCCTATCATTTATTCAACTGGCCACAATTCACTGGCAACATGTTCATTGCTCCACAAAGGGCAATTCTTGCTTTAATAACTGCTTAATCATGTGGTTGTGCCTAAGGCTTAACCAGCGTTATTGCACTACCAGAAATCATTCATCACTACAGCACTATCAGGTATCCATGTGAAGTTAATCGAAAATTTTTGGCCTATTTACAGTATAACTATTAGGTATCCATGTGAAAATAAGCAAATAGAAGGTGTTTAATTATTGTGTATGGAGAAACTGATGTCATCAATTAGAACAGATTGTGATCCTAAAAAATGTAAAACTTGTGGGAAAACTCAGTAATCTACAGGAAAAAATCAAGAACCTAAAAGAATTACACTAATTCAGCTCTCTTAAAGCATTTGTAAAAGGAGTAAGTACTTAATACGTACCAGAGAACAACAATTTGACCTCAATAAACACATGCCCAACTTTATCCTATTCAAATGAATACATATGATAATCCTTCATGGCAAAAAGTTCTCCTGCAGTGGTTTTTGGTGAATGCTGGCATAAAAATAACTTGCAGCATTTCATACTTGCTTACAGGTAGAGCAAAACACTAATCTTTTCAAAAATCTCTTACTAACACAATGCCACAAGAAAACAGAAGGATATATACTAGGAGTATTTACTAGCAGTTGACTGCGATTTATTGGTAGACCCTGGACTGATCCAAAGTACAAGGGAAAATTTGAAAAAATGAATGTTTTTCTGCAGTGGCTTCTAATTTAATCATGTATTTGAGGAGGCAAGAGTTTGTGATGCCATTTTCAATGGTTGTGTGACAGCAAAAAAATGGCTGTGAGGTTAGTTACTGCAGGATAAAAATGTGTATGGCTTTACTATGTTGGCAATGGAATGGTAGATCATGAAGTTGGCTACTTTTAAAGTAGATTTTGGGTTGATGGTTGGACACACCTACTATATACCATATGCCTCCTAAAGCACTTAAATATTACAGTTAAATTGCCACCTGAATACAGCAAGTAAGTAATATATGCATAGCTGTGTTTCAGAAATACTCACGACTTATATGTGGGATAGACGAATCCTATTAAATTGCATATGAAGGAGGCCATATATCCAGAAGCCAGCCATAGGCCTATGAGTCCAGCAATTCCTGCAGTCACGTGAAAAACATGCAAGGATGATCACAAACATGCATAGTATGGTGGTTAAAAGTTAAGTCTGAATCAATCACAAAAAATCAAGCAAGATGAAGCAGTAACAGAAAAAAATCCATATGTTAGACAAATAAATGCCTTTTACCCTATAAACAGTCCAAATGGCACACAGAACATTAATCTTGAAGAGGTATCAAATAAGGGATTAGTATTATATATATAAGACATGATATACAAATATATAAGACACGAAATATAAATATATATTGAAAATTTCTATGTCACATATCAAAGGGACAACTAGCAGGTGTTTTAGGTAAACCACCTGGCTCGGAAGGTGTTAAGACCTATGTGAGCCACTTTTCTTGTGTCACTTTGTACCACCATAACTCGCCAGCCAACTGAGCTAGAGAGCTGTTCAAACCCTCTAAAGATGCAGGAAGTCTTACAGTTTATATTTTTTCAAATTGGAAAGTATTGGATTTTGTTTTTTTTGTGGAGGACATCATAATGGGGGCAGATTCATGAATTTTTGGCCAAAGTCACCAGGCCCTGGCCACCAAAACCAAGAGCCATTTGTTTGGCTATAGGTTTTAGTGGAAACTAGGCTATAATACAAGTCTTTACAGCCATTGATTGGCCATCTAGCATTTTTCATTCAAAAGTCATGGCCAAAAAGCCACTTTTTTGCATTTTGCAGAAAATAAGAAATTCAAATATAAGCAAGAAAAATTAAGAAAACGTAGAACAGACATGTTTCAAACACTTGCATCTTACCATTTTGCACAGAGTTTTCATTGGAAGATAAAGTTGCAGGAACTAAGCACACAGGTAAAAACGGAGTTATACATGATTGTATAAAAGACTCAGGAGTAAAATCCATGTCCAGCATATTTCACTTATATACTACACAATTTGTACTAGCTTAAAGTTGCTATAGCTTTTTTTAACGTGCAAAGCTTCTATAATTCCATTGAAAAGTTTAATGCTTAACACGTTCTCTGCTGGTGTATGAACATATCGTACCTGGAATTCAAGCTAAAATCAAGCATATTTCTGTTGTCTTACCAACTGCATAGTTCCTCAGTGGATTGCACTAGAGAGCTGTTCAAACCCTCAAAAAGACTCAGCAAGTCTTCGAGTCTGCAATGAAAAAAAAATATTTTAGTTTTTGGTTTCAGGTTTGTTGTGGGTGACGTCATAAGTGAGGTAGGTTTTTGGCCAGCTCATGTTATCTGGCCTAGGGCCCAACCGCTGGATGGAAGTATTTTGCTCAAGTTTTAATTGGAAACTGGATTCAAGTCCGAGCCTTTTGAGCCCTTGATCGACTTTCTAGTGTTTCTGGTTCAAAAGTTATGACCTAAAAACAACAAATTAATTATCCAATTAGTGGATCAATTTCTAATTTTGTTGTTTTTAGGTGATAACTTTTTAAACCCAAAACAAGTCCTCCAAAATATCAAAAGACTCAGATTTTAGCCTAGTTTCCAATAAAACTTGAACGAAATATTACCACCTAACGGTTTGGGCCTCAGGCCAGATGAAGTGGGCCAAAAAGGCCTAAAACTACTCCACCTATGACTTCAATCACAAACAATCCAAACCCAAAAACCCAAACAAATTTTTTTCATTGCAGACTCGAAGCTTTGCCAAGTCTTTTGAGGGCTTGAATAGCTCTCTAGCACTTTCGGCACTGGAGATATTCCTGTGCAAAGACACATGCAAACTGCTGTTTTTTAGGCTAGACTATACCAGCAGCTAAGGCGTTAAGTTATCATAAAGAAATTTAACTCTAGCTCCAAAAAGTTAGCAAATAAATATAATGGTATGAGATGGCATGTTCACAACAAAGTAAGAACAGATTTTGTGAGATACAAATCAGCTGTGTTGCAAAAATGGCAAATGCCCATGGGCCAGCTCAGTTACAAAAATATGTAGCACAGCCCAAAATAGGTTGCTTGCAGATGCATAACTATCAGCCAAGAAAAGAAATGATTTGAAGATCTGATTTGGTAAGATTTCAAAAAGATTTGATCATCAAATGAAGTTGCAAAATATTGTCACATTGCAAGTGGCCAATAAACTAACAACTACTAAGTTTCAACGTGCATATAATTATATTTTGTAGTGATTAACCAATTTGACTTTAAAAAAATAAACCAAGAGTAACCTCAGCCTGATTTTACACAACAGCCAAAAAGTACAACACTAAATTTCAACCTGGCAGTTTGTCTATGTAAGCAGGATTTTTCCAAACTGTGTGCTGCAGCCAAAGTGCCTTGAAACAGACTAAAAGTGTGCTGTGGAAGTTTCATGTTTTGACAAAAAACTTAATAAGTTTGTGAAGAGCACGTTTTTGCTTTCATTAAGTAGGTGTGCCACAGACAAATCCAGAATTTATTAGTGTGCCATAATGAGAAAAAAGTTCGAAAAGCACTGGTCCACAAGGATTACATCTTTAAATATAAACTGTCAATATCTTTCTAAAAACAAAACTGTGTAACCATCCAGAATTCTTTAAGGGGTTTGTTATCTTGCCTTTTGTAATATACTACAAACTAATCCTTTGGCTTGCTCATTAAAAAGGAAACAAATAGGTGTGCATAGTCTTGAAAGCAATCTAGCATTTAACATTTACCACTTTGTTACTCATCTCTTCTATTGACAATGGTCTACATCAGTGATTCTCAAAGTGGGCAGATTCACCACCTTGGGGGTGGTTTTGACGGTCAAGGGAGTGAACAAACAAAGGGTAGGGGGACAAAACAACAAAAGGGGTGATAGGGAATAAAACAACACAAAAGGGGTGAAAACGCTGAACCACTGCCACATCATTGAGTTAACTTCAGTGAACACTTTGAGCCGGTGTACTATATATTCGTACCTAAATTGCAGCCTAAAAACAGCAGTTTTGTGTTGCCTTACCAATGCCATAGCTCCTCCGCCGATTGCGGTACAGAGCTGTTCAAGGGCTCAAACGGATCAGCCAGTCTTCTAGTTTGCACTCGAAAAAAAATTTTTGGTTGGGGGTTGCAGATTTTTTGTGAGTGACGTCATAAGTGAAGTAGTTTTTGGGTCATTTTGGCTCATGTTACCTGACCTAGGGCCCAACCACTAGGCCAAAGTATTTCACTGAAGTTTTTATTGGAAACTAGGCTCGAGTCCGAGTCTTTTGAGACTTTGATCGACTTTCTAGTGTTTCTGGGTCAAAAGTTATGATCTAAAACAAACAAATTAATTAATTATCTAATTAGTTAAATATTTTTACTACTTTAGATCATAACTTTTGAACCTGAAACCTTAGCAGGTCATCCAAAGTATCAAAAGACTCGGATTGTAGCCTAG
>JGI24021J15306_10002257_pt1 | contig 20534 bp, 17 predicted proteins | sample Ectturendosymbi1_FD_15306 | JGI IMG/M metagenome (IMG submission 15306)
GAAACGCTACTTTCCATCCTTGTAGCGTTCCACGAGAACATGAAGGCAAGAGTCCAGTTTGATAGCTCCATGTCTAAAACTTTTCCAATTTGCAGAGGCGTCAAACAATGGCGCGTCCTGGCGCCAACATTGTTTGGCATTATTTTTTCAGCCCTTCTTGCACACGCTTTCCCACAGGAGCATGCTCCACACTAGTAGCACCGGCGGGCTATTAAACCTTTCCCGGCTGCGTGCTAAAACCAATTCCAAGCGTGTACTGATTCGTGAATTGCTGTACGCCAATGACGCTGCCCTAGTTGTTCACTCTGAGATGCACTTGCAAAGCCTGTGTGAACGTTTCGTTAAGGCTTGCATTGACTTCAGTATGACCATCAACTTGAAGAAAACAGTCGTAATGTCACTCGGAACATCCATTCCATCACCCATCCTCGTCAACGTTTCACTGCTTAATGTTGTTGACAAGTTCTTTTATCTGGGATCTGTTGTCAACTGTTTGAACAATCTGGACGAAGAAATCAACCAACAAATTGGAAAGGCTTCGATTAACTTCGGGCGACTTAGTTCTCGGGTTTGGAAAAATCACCACTTCGCAATCAAACTAAAGATCAAGGTCTACACCGCTTGCATCCTGAGTGTTCTGTTATACAGCAGCGAGACATGGTGCACATACCCCCGCCAAGAAAACCGGCTCAATGCATTTCATTTCAGATGTCTTCGCTCCATTCTTGATGTCTCGTGGAGGATCATGTCCCCAACTCCGCTATCCTGAATCTCACCGGTTCATATGACCTCACTACTATCCTACGGCAGCGACGTCTGCGCTGGCTAGGCCACGTCCATCGTATAGAAGATGGTCGCCTGCCCAAGGATATCATCTACGGCGAGTTCTATAACGCGACTCGTAGAACTGTCAGACCCAAACTGCGCTATAAAGACGTCATCAAGCGTGACATTGCGGGCTTCCACATCTCTCCACGGTCATGGGAAACATTTGCTGCCGATCGCAACAGATGGAGTGCCTCTCTGAGTTTTGGTTATTGATTGTCAGCCACAAGCTACGCAGTAAAAATGAAGAAGCGCTGAGCTCATAGTCCGCAACGACGGGATGGGCCATGATGATGATGACACGTTGTGCTGCATGTTGCGCGAAAGGGGTAATTGGCAGAATGGTGGTTGGAACGCCTATTTCCTACGAAACCTGGTCAGCACGTGCCAATGCTAGAGTTCAGACATACAGTGTCTTAAATCAACCTAAAACTGAGTTGTATTGAAACGCAAAAACAGATACGGTAACCTTGTGAATCGATGATTGCGAAAGTTTCACACTAATTCTATGCAGAAATGCAAGCACATAGTAGAACATATTCAATCGATTATACTGTACGGCAAATATTTAAGATGTTCAACCGGAAAACGTTCTCAAAAAAACAAAGCATAATTCCTCCGACGTTTCGGTCGGTAGATGACAGACCTTCATCAGTGCGTAGAACAAAACTCAGCAGTATTCATCGTTTTTTAAAAACACAACGCAGCAAAACAACCTCAGCAATGCAATCAAGAAAAGATGCCCAACGCACACCCAGGCCTGCAGGTCAAAGGTGATCACAAAGCGTAGTTGGTGCGCGGAACAAACCGGTCTTCTAGGATGCGTTAAATTGCAACCGTGTCACGTGACACCGATTAAGCCAACTGAGTTCCTTGGCGGATTATGCCATCACAGAAAAACATACCAACGACTGGCCTAAAACGTTTGAGATTGATTATAAGAAACGTCGTTTCTGCGAGTATTTCTTAATAAATGATAAGTATGAACTATAAAACTATCAACTTGTTCCCCTCTGCGTATAAATTTGCATTTGGAGTGAAACAACGTTTTACAGTAATATTGCAAATAATTGTTTGTCCCAGTAATCGGTGTATTTTCATAGTATACGGTGTACACTGCCAAAGATTTACGAACGTCTGTCAAATCACAAATACTATACACTATTGCAAATTATATTTGCCCAAATGCTGTACTTTCAACATTCTGTCAATTTTTTTATAGCCATAAACGATTTACTTCAACACTAGACCCAAGGCTGACTGTGTGGCTTAAACGTATTTACAGTAAACTGCATCTGTGCGGTAATCCGACTGCTTACAGTAGAGCGGAACACAAGCGTAGCCGGGGGGGCAGAGGGCCATGCCACCCCAAATTTTTGGCATATATGATGATTTGGTGCTTTGAGAGGCATTATCCCAAACAAAATACCATTATTCGCCTAAAATAAAACATTTTGCTTTCCACAAAATTTTTTACCGGCCATGCCACCGGGGGTAATGAATTACTAACGCACTAAACCGATGTGCATTCCACAACTCAGATTTTCAGCCTTTGCATTATCACTAAGCTCGTTATTTCGAATTGCGGAATTTGGAGTATACACTAAATACCCGGAAACGTCACTAACGGCAAATAGAGCGGTGATGTCATGGCGCGTTGTGTACGAGGAGAAANAGGACAACCAGTCGTACAGTCATCGTTGCCGCAAACTGTGCAAATGGACACCAGGGAGTACGAATCGTCGAGCCAGGAAAGACGAAACTGTACTTCAAATGCAGTCAAATCCAGTTCTGATTCAAAACTGCACTAAATCCAACGAAAACGTTTGACCCTGGAAAGGGCACGTGTCAATTCGGTTCATCGTCGCAGCGCAACTTGAATAACTGATACACGTCACAGGAATTGTATCTATGCATGGTACCCAGCAGTATGGGACGTAAGCACAGAGCAATAGAGCACATCCCCATTTCATTTTCAACCCGATGTATTTTTGCTTATCATAAAATCCAGTTGTGAGGTTGGGATGTTTTACGAAAGCACAAGTTACGAAAAGTCGCCTACATCTAGGCTGGAACACTAAACTATAGTCGAAGCTAGGTCTTATGAGATGAAGAATTTAATACTGTATCCCCTATTTGGATTACATGTAACATTTCCTAAAATGCCAAAACAAATATGAAAAATTTGTAGATCAGTTACTTCAAAATTTTCATCACTTAGTTGATGAAAGTTAAGGGAATGACTTTAAAATTGCGAAAATAATTGTTTGATTCAAACTTGAGATCAACAAATTTAAAAGTTTCCTCCATCCGTGGCAGGGCACAGATAGAATGCGTAAGAACGCCGTTTTTTTCTTCATGAGAACAACCGCTTTTATCCGGAAATTACGACTGCGCAGATACGTGGTTGCAAGATACGAAAAGTTGCCTACTTCTGGGCTGGAACACCACTGAACTATTGTTTAAGGTATGTCTTATGAGGTGAAGAATTTAATACGTATTCCATTATTAGGATTGCATGCAACATTTCCTAAAAAGTCCAAAGGAAATAGGAGGAATTTTTAGACCTGTTGCTTCAAACTTTTCATCAATGCGGTGATGAAAGTTGAGGAAATATTTTCAAAATTGCGAAAAAGGTTCTTTGATTTAACGCTGACATAAGCAAATTCGTAAGTATAATCCAACTGAGGCATAACGCAGGTAGAATGCGTATAAGAACGTTTTTTTGTAACAACTCCAGTTTTGACCTGAAAATTGGAGTGCGACTGTGGGGATAAATGGTTGCTAACTTTATTAAGCCACAGGTTTTTAAGATTTGACCTTGCTGACGACAAAAATATTTTGGGAGAATACAACAATTTTATCTGAATGCCGAAATGGTCACAAAGCAAGGTTTTAGTGCAGTTGGATTGTGGTATAGCAAAGCGAGTTTATACGGTGTTTTGAGATCTTTGGAAAAATTTGAAACCGTTTCGGTCTCTCAAAACACCTTCAAAACACTGGTCAGCCACACAGTGTTTACAATGAGATGGCAAAAGACTTCCCACAGGTGACATGTTTTGGCCAACTTGAATTACTTAAAGAGCAGTGGAAAGTCCTCAAAAAGTAAAAAACAGGTCTTGCTGGGAGTTTGCGTTGTGTTTCTCAGCATTCCTATCATGCTTTCTTTGTAATAGGGAGATACATGAAAGCAACATTCGTTTCTAACTCTGTTACTAACAACAAAAAAGTCAAAATCGAATGTATGGTCCGAATCTCCCAGTTATTCGTGGCGCTCAATTACACAGAAGCAGTTATTGTGAATGTGAATCAATCGACTCAAGCGTTTTGCATTCACAAATTACTATGTAGTAATCGTGCACGTGGCATCTGTCCTGGATCCGCCCCAATTAACTGATTGCATCTGATCTTACTCATATTCGAATTTCACAAAGAACCTGTTTGGTTTGCATGCGAACTTTTCTAAACATGGAAAAGAAAATCGGATATGATATTTTGCAAATGAAAAACAGTGGCATTTCCCGGTGTTTCTTTCCTGAAAATGTCTCGGTTTCGTCAAAATGTACCATGACGATCATGATATTATCTTGTCCTAATAATAAAATGTTGACATGTTGTGAAATTTACACGTGACTCTCACTGGATCTCACCTGCACAGATTAATGCATAACTACTAGAGAAATAATGCTCGTAGAACCCCTTCGCTTCTTATCTCCAGCATTTTCCAAAAACACTTTTGCCCAGTACATTTAGCAATTTGCAACATACATATTTTGAAGAATACCAGACATTTTAAGATTTTGCCAGGTGACTTGTTTTATGGAAATAAAAACACGTAAGTACAAATTGTATGTTTCACTGAAATGCAGTTTTGATGAAATCTAGTACAACATTCATTATCTAAACACACTACGGTAACAGCAAAATAGTTGTATAATATATCTCTTGCCTGGTTTTTATTAGTTGAAGCGAACAAACAACTTAATTTTAATATGCCGAAAATAAAGCAGTAATGTACTTTTAATTACAGTGTTCTTTGAAGATAAAACATAAAGCTTTTGATATTTAAAATCAGATTTAACGCGATGACAGGTTTATCAACGATAGATGTTTTACTCTACCATTACTTCAAATCGTTTTTTAACTTGGTTGCAGCACCACTCACTTGGAAACAAGCGAAGAAATTTAACCACGGAAGAAATATTTAGAAACGCTTCCGTAATAACTATAATCATAAAAGTGAGTCAACTTGATAAATTTTGACGAAATAATGCCTTATAGGACGGAACGGTGAAAGTAATTATTGTTGCAACAATAATTATGCAGAGAATTTCGTGTTAATTCCAATAAACAATGATCATTGTTTCCTAGAAACAGTTCTTAATGAGCCATCAGCACTAAGCAAGCCGACATCTTACTATAAACTCGGCTGGGGATCAAAACATATGACAAGCAGTGTGTGAAAAACTAATCATCATTCAAAAGCTGGCAAATTTATTTCATCACATTCTTATCAGAGTTAATCGCAAGTATAGTTATTTTACACTTTTGAGGTGCTGCTTTTCAGCAAAAGTTTGTAGCACCTTAGGCTTATTATTTCGTATATAAATCAAAGACAAGGGTTGAACCAACAACTTGGGAGCACGAGTTCGAGGTCTTCACCACCACACCATCATATTGCTCAGTGTACATTGAACTTTACACGTAACTCTCATTGGATCTCACCCGCACAAATTAATGCATAACTAATTGAGAGCAACCACAGAGATATATCATTCGATACTTCAGGCTAGCTACTATACGAAAAGGCGGACGATTACGGGCTAATTTTATCATTTATCAAAAAAGTCATCATTTTGTTATATTATAAGATCTCTTCTTTTATTATAAGATCTTTCAATCTCAGATGAGAAACGTAATTTTTTATAGAGAAGTTGTACAAGTCAGTAAGAACCTATATTTGTGGCTAGAAATCGCTGTAGCTGAAACAATTTATGATTATTAAACAATTTATGATGATTGTTCAATTTAAACCCAGCTAATGTTCCAATAAGTCCAGTCGTTGAAGTGTATTTTCTAACCTTCTGTAGGAAACTTAAGTTACTTTGTTTATCAACTACTGTAAATGCTACAAATGATTAAGAACATTTCCAGGTAGTGCAGATCTTTGTACTAAGCGTTGTATCGTCGAGATATTGACTGATTCAAGTTGGCGTTAATTGGTAAATTTGCTTTTGTCAAATGTCAACTCAAATTATTATCTTGATAAGCAAAGTTTTCTTTAAAAGTTTTAAACTTGGATGTTATGCACATCGTTTAGAAACAAAAGCACAACTGCTAATATTTAGAAGATCAAGCCCGATATTTTCTGACCCAACGTTTTCATTCTTTCCAAACGAACATAGTTTAAAACTTTGTGGCATCATTAAGGGAGCACAGAACAGAACCCCAACTTCCGGTCATTAGCAAAGTGTTTTAACTGTCAGAAATAAGTGGACGCATGGTAGTTTGATCAATAAATGGTGTTATTGTCCATACGTTCGAATTTCCAGTAAATAAAAAATAGAGTTTTTTGAAAAGACTAACTTATGAAAAACGGCCCAGGTATTAAAGACAAAATCATTCTGGAACTTCGCAAAAAATGATTGCTATACATGCTTCAAACATGTTATTGAAAATACCTGTTTGCTGCAGGCAATACACTGAACACTTGATTTCCGGCGTGAATTTCTTGAGTACATCCGTTTACGTGCCTTGTGAAGTCGCAAAAATGTGGATGATAGATCACATACCATTCGCAAAACCCCTTCGATTAAATGAATACTTACCTAAACGATTCTGCAGGAACGCAGTTGCTGATCACTGAGAGTGCAATTTAACGGACGCATCACTATGCAGCTACAATAATCAGGAAATGAGAGGCTTTATGGGCATAATTTCAATTTCTGCCCAGAACATTGGTGGCCATCCTTGTGATGACGCAAAACAGTTTGCTGTATATTGTGTGGAACATGTGATTGCAAGAAAATGATCATTGCTTTATACTATTTATTACTAACTGATATACGTCGCATCGGTTTTGACTTCACCTTCGAAATCACTCCTTTTGTTTGAAATGACGTACATACCAGATTATCCCTTGGAAATATATACTGTTCACACATATGTTCAGGATTTTCAATATTTCATCCTCTCATATTGTTTGACTTTGCTGACGAGAACATGAAATCTTAAATCCACCTGAAAGAGTTTGGAAAATCGTACATGCATTAGAAAAATACCTCCTGTGCAGTATGCACCAGAAGAATGGGAAGCGGAATTTTGCAACTTATAGATTCTCCTCTTGCATTGAGTTTAAAACTTACAAACGTTTCAAACCCAGAGCTCTTAATCTTATTTCAAAAATTGAGTTTCTTCACAACTGCTTGATTATGCGTTGTGATGCTAAAGTTTCATGTGATGAATTTTGAACTTTCGCTGGTTAGACGCAAGAGTTACAATGCTAATAACAGAAACATGGTCAAAAACGAGGCATCACTGGATTACGGCAAAGACCCACTGCATCTTCCTGCGTTGCTAGCTTAATTATTTTCAATGCCTGAACTACTGGATGCTCCCATGGTTTGTCTTATGATCAGATGATTTCCTTTCTTGATCATGTAAATCGTTTTGTGAGTAATAAATTGTCACTCAGAAAAGGAACATAGTAAACATATTTGTCAGGAACACCAATTCGAAGTTGGACTGCTACCAAGGTTTCACACGTATGGGTTTGTCAGGTGCCTGATGACTGCTGAATTAAAACCCAGGATGTGTGATGTATATATGTGTAAGTAACTCCGCTGACAAGAGTCAAGTGCTCTCTACGACAATTGTTTTGAAGAAATGAAATAATTTCGGTGGTTTCTGAAAACATATGAAGATCTTACGTTGCAATAACTTAACAAACCTCTTGAATTGAATTGTTTTTCCTGATAGTTTCTTTTAGAACTGTTGAAAAAAATTTAAGTTATATATTTCAACAACAATTTCTACAGGAAACCTAAGTTTCTTCGCAGCTTTGCAAGTAGTATTCTCAATTTGCCCTATACCATACAAACTCCGAGAATGCGCTGCTTGAAATTCAGTTCNCACTAAATCGTTCACGATTTTATTTACTGCGAAACTGCAAGTGAAATTACAATAAAAAATGTTCCGTTCANCTGTTTGTTTAAAATGCTACAATCGGTGTGAGATGTAGATGTGTTTTATGCATTTTTATTAGATATTTGTTTCCATTTCCTNACCATCCGTGCNTTTGCTTATTGCTATTTTCCAGTAGATCAAGTGAGTGTGCAATAGAGCTTTTAGAGCTCTTCCGATTTGTCAGGAAAATAATCGTCTTGCAAACTTTGCNAAATTTCTTTTCCAAATTGAAAAAAAACGAGAAGACTAGTGAAAGTGATCCATCCGTGTATTTCGGATTTGAAAGATATGTATTGTGGGTAGGCCGCTGAAGCACGATACTGCCTTGGCAACTTGTGAAAACGATCGCCTTTTAGAAGTGGCAGTCCCAGAATCTTCAGCGTCCGATGGTGTGATGCATACCGATTGATCAGATGGTTGGGGGCTCATGCATCATGCAGGTAGAGTGACGTTGAGCTCTGCCGAGGTTATCAGTTAATTCAAAAGCTTGGTTCAGAGTGCATTCTTCTTTTTCTAGTTAACGTTGACGAACAGCAGAGGAAGCGAGTGCATTCACTGAGGCATCACAAGTGAGATCCTCGCGATACACGTCAACGGTCCCATCGGAAAAGCACAGTCTTTGGCAAAACCTTTACGGATGCGCAAAAACTCTGAAATCGACTCACAGCCAGCTTACCGACGGCTGACCAGTAGATGCGGAGCAAAGTCATTGTTCCTCCTGCTAACATGCAGAGATTTCAGAATTTGAACGGTCCTATCATAGGTGTCGCTTTTTCGGTATAAAGGCCAATCAACACTGAGGATGTGCCNAGAGTTGCCAGGCGTAATCCTTTGTTTTTTTGTTGCGTCGGGTAATTCTGCGCTCGTGCACGGCTCGGCATGGCAACTCCTGGCCGCAATAAAACAAACAAAGAACCATGCGCGGCTCCTCCTGGCAACTTCTCCATGTAGCTTGGCCTTAAGGATAAACAGCAGCATAAAGGCAGTTAATTATTTTACACGTTTTGTTGACTACGGGATCGCTGTCTCTCTGAGATGAAATCTTCGACAGTTCGCAATCAAACGTAAAGCGCGCTAACAACATCAGGTTGTTCAAGTTCAATGCGTAACTATTGAGGTCGGAGCAATTCCTTACATTTTCGCTAGTTAAGTTGTAACACATGAAACCTATCATGCGACTCCATTACCCCAGGAATTAACTAGCAAACTTCGCAACTACCCTCTGCAGAACGAAGCAAAGTGGGTTCAGGCAACAAGAACAACATTTTACCGTAATCAGGGTACTGGACTGAGGACGACACGTTCGTTCCTAGCTACAATATGCGCGCCAACTATCTCAGGCTGTCGCACGAGTTCTTTGTGTTTCAACAACTAAGGTGGCGAGACAACAACACGAACACACAAATCAACACACCGCTTGCAGATCTCGATATTACTTTGTGGGTTTAATATTCAGCTTGCACGACGTCAAAATTCACAGAAACTGTCCTTTTGATCATTCGCACGACCTTCATCGTGACAGACTGAAAGAAGTCAACCTCTTCAAGCAACGTTTACATCAGCAGCACTACGTACCTATCTGCACAAACTTGTGCTATTGATGTGCAACTGATAGTAATATTTTGAATATTCAGCAGCGCTCGACATTCCTCGTGGCTAAAAGGGTCTCGGAGATATTTTGGTCTAAAACATGCTCTGGCGTGAAGCGGAAATTTGGGCAGCAGCGTAATTCTATTTTACCCTTACAGCAATACCAAAGAACTACTACAGCTGGCTTGCAATTATTATATAGCGCATGCACAACTGAAACGTCAAATCCCAAAATGCTCCGTTGGTGTTTTGGCGCGTCAATGAGGACAGGACCCTGTCCATATCAAAAGTTTCATTATTGTATCTGGAAGATTTTTTCAATAACTATCAATGTTGCCATCATTTTTGTCCAAGTTTTGAATTTTGACTCACTTCATCTTGGAGTGTATCACTCCTGGTGCAAAATATCAGAAAAACCATATCGTCTTTGGAAAGCTAGAAAATTAACTCCATCAGGCGAGCACGCGTTTTTAGCATATAGCCTGCGTTGCAATTCTGCTCTTTTCTAATGTTACAACCATCATCACTGAAATCTTCATTTCAATGCAATCAAATGAAGCCATCTTTGTTTATTCACGAAGCCATCTCCCTTTATTCACAAGAATTACAACTTGACAGGAATGGTTCATACAGGTTGTTGCAAGTTGGGACTTACGTTAGGGTCGCGCTACGAAATCAGCCGCCCCTACTACCGGAATCAGATAGATTATTCGTAGAATTAATTAGATCGTAGAATTTACTTTCCGTTCCGCTTGGACAGCGCCGGATGCGGATTTTTTCGTGCATTGGTTACCGAAGCAAAATCGTGGGGTGACTTGAGGTATAAGAGGGAGTTCTATAAACAACTGCCAAAATAGATGTGGGGTGATACACCGTGCAACAGCGAAACTTCTAGGAGCAACCTGGAATTTGATGCATTGCAGCCTTACGTTTGGTGCGCAGTTGTCACAATTTCGATGTATTACAGTCTTAAGTTTGATGCATTGCAGTTGTCATTGTTGACGTTATTTTGGCGATCAACGAAACGACAAAATATTGAAATGCTTTTACGTCGCAACAAACTACAGTGTTTGCAGCTGCAAGTTTCATTGTCAGCACATAAGCAGCGAACGTACTCGACGGACGCTGATAAGCGTTTATTTGTGAAGCGCACTGTGCTTGCCANACATCAGGATATTTGGAGCAGAGCGTTCATCAACGTGGTTACGAGAAGTCGGTGAAGAGTTTTTCGTTCTTGTTTGAAACCATTTGAAGAAAATGCAGTTTCAGCGGCAAAGTGAGTAATCTGACCCGCTGATATTGGCGTAACGAACAGTGTGCATTAAAACGTTTCTCAGAAAATACATCTTCTAAATGTAAACTTAACTGGACTCGAGTTACTCACCCTATAGAAAACACGAGAGAAGCACATCACATAATTTGATAGTGTTTGTCAACACAACAATGACAATGTTTTGAATTCTAAATGTGTAGAATATTTTCTCCGCTACTATCGGTTTTCGTTTGCCGTTTAGGTGATGATATATCCCAGCCGTTTGTATTTTTTGTCCAAGTCTGCCATAGATATTTGTCTGATTCTGGCTGTACCTTTCATTGGTAACAATTGGTTGATCTCCTCCGTAAAAATCCCAAATTGCATTCAAAAGAAACTTGAAAACTGCGAAACCATCGTAGAAAGCGTTCAATATGCTGTAGCATATGGCATCAGTTTTGAGATAGATTTCTTAATCTTTACTTTTATCGTAAGCATGAAAGATTTGTATTACATATGCAAACTGCTTTTAGCGGATTTTAAATATTTGGTCATGTCTGACTTTTTTGTGCAGAACTAGTTTTTCTCATGTGATTAATTCTCTCTTCACAGGTCTTTGAACAAAACCACTGCTTTTCGTTTTTCTTTCGGCCTGACGTCACAAATGAGCCATCAAGACATTGAAGGATGCGCCGCCACAAAATCTTTCCTGCAATCCCTTACTTGTCGGCGTAGTTTCAGTGTTTCGCTAGTTATCGCCAAACTGGCGCCGAAAAGCCGACATATCGGCTTCTGCGGTCAAAGGTTTCGAAAGGAGTTTCCTGTTTTATTCCAATGTTTTTCACGTTTCACAATTCATTGTTTTTATCAAAGCTTTATACATAATTTCCAATTGCGTCAAACAATTGTCTGTACATTTTTCATTTCACGCCTTGTCATATTCAATTTATCACTTGCTGCATAAACACCAACAGTGTTATGTATTTTTCACGATGGGAAGTTATAAAAATTTTTATCCACTGAGATTACATTGCGCATTGATGTGCAGCATGTTTCCCTAAAACTACAAGTATTTGAATCCTATTTAAAGATGTCAAAATCAAATCCACAAATATTTGATAACGTGAGCATGTTGTATTCATATTTTGTGTGCACGTTAGTAACGAAATAGAGGGTTAGGAAAATGAAATAGCGTGGAATAAGACGAGACAATGTAAGCAACGCGGAAATATCCAAAACCAATGAACTTACTCATTAAAAACGTTTAACAAAACTACTTTTTGCAAAACCGGAATTAAGTATTGGAGATGCAGTTGAATTCTTATCACTGCATGTACCGTGCTTTAAGTTTCCTTTTCAACTGCTGTATCGTGATGCTCACTTAAGTATATATTGGAGAGTTTATTTACTTAACAAGTTTACTGGGTTGGGCGTCTGAATTAACAGCGCCATGGACAACAAAATCGGACTCGAAAATCTTTGCATTCTTGCCCGATATTTTTGCACAGCAAGCCATTGACATGGTCAAAAGTATCTAGCGAGTTTCCACTCTGCCAAAATGGTGACCATCCAACACCGTTCTTGAACTCGGCATCGATCGCAATAGGTGTAGTAGATGAAAGGAAGTTTGCATAAAGACATCTGCAGACTTTTCGGCTCGAAATCCTTTCATCGTCTCCATCCGGGTAAAGAGCATTGAAAGGATCGTCGAAATCCATCCACGACGTCCAATAATATTCACGCCCCACCGGACAGTAAAAATTCGCTGCAAATAGACAAACGTGAGTGGGAGTGGAACCAAGACTCCTGAAAAAATTTCATTTCACACGAAAGCGACATGCACATCAGGATGAATCAATTCCTCAAACCATGTCTGTTGTCCTTCAGACTGAAAAAAATTGCTATTTTGACGTTCTTTGTCACTGCACAAAACAATCAACAAAAACTACGACCTATAAATAGCGCAAATTTCTTCAAAGCAAATTTGAAGTGAAGATCGCATTTTGACATTCTTTAGAGTGAATCAATGAAGAATGAACAGATTAAAAATTCAAAGTAATGTAAAGAAATTACCTCCCAGAACAAATTCTAAAGATTTTGTTTCTGCGGAGATAAAAAAGTGGCTAGATTGATTCACTGTGGTTTAATATCAATGTAACATATGTCAAACAACGTATTCATTTAGAATAAACACTTTGCTGGCAACTAACGTCACAACTGTGCTATCACTTTATCATACGTAACAGTCTTTTAAGAGTAACGTTAATATCATCAAATGAGCTTTATCTTCCAAAAGGTCATGAAAGTATCGCGTTGGTACAATTCAATTGCAAAATGCCTAAATTTCAAAAACGTTTTCGAACACAACGTTCATCCATTAATTTGTTTGCACCAAAATCACAATTTTGAAATTATAGACGACATGAAACAAAACATGAATAAACGCTTCTGCGGACAATGGTTCCATCAGCCTTACAAATGTTTGTACAAGCGACAATCTCATGAGAGCTGCAAGAAACCCAAGTTTCGTTTCTTTCAATTTGCTTTTTCAACTCAGGTTGGATTTTTCCTTAAAGTATTACGTTTGTTGCTTTCCAGTGTACTCACGTTTCACTTTATTTCCAGGAAGAGGTGCACCAATAAAGTTGTTCGGTGTAGGTCCTTGAGCGAAGATCAAACTTGCGCAACAAACTACCAGAAAACAGAGCAGAGTGATGTGCTTCATATCCCAGTCTGAAGGCTTCTTGTATTCTCACTTCTTCAATATTATTTTCAAAGTGGTGCAAGGACCAGACAGCACGCTCTTTTATAAGGGTAGTTCGAACATGAAACCACTGCGGACCGTCGCATCATAGACCCTGGAAATACCCTGTGGTTTTGACGAGCGCACAATATCCGGTAGTTGGCTCGTACGTGCTGCTTTGGAAACATCCAATTTAGATATAATTTTCGATCTGATATCAGTAGATTTGAGGCAAATCTTCAACAATTCACGTCACAGGAAACTCCGCTCCAATTATTTCACCATTACTGCAAACACTTTCCCCTAATAAGTCTTTAACCGATTTGTTTGGTTTTATCGATGTTTGCGCTGTTTAAAGCAAAGGTTGGACATGAATTTTTGCAACTTCGGCAAGTTTTGCATTTCTGAACAAATTAGTGAATGACAATATTTCGCATTTCTGCATAACAATCTCTGGCATCTATGCCGTTTCTGCTTTTTACACTCAGAACATTCTGATAGGAATTGAATTGCTAACTGCAGTCAAGTCAGCCTAACGTTGGGAGAACGTNTCTCATGAAACATTTAATGATGAAAATGCAGCTAAACCATCTGGGTGAAGCAACCACGAAGCAAGGTTAACGTTGATCAAACACTACTGCTTTTTGTGGATGGTGGCAAGCAGCTGCCTGCAAGAAGCACTCTGGGGTCTTTTGCGCCTCAGGCGTTTACAAAGTTTTCTTATCTCGGATGCGTTAACGGGACCACCCTGTGATAAATTTCGTGCATTGTCAAATCGTCGTTTCTTATCTGATGTCTGTGCGTAGAAATGCAGTAGAATGATTTACTATTTTGTGATTGTACACCTTGATTGAGAACTTGTAGTCATAGGAAGGATCTCCAAAAAGTTTCCCACTCTTCACGAATTAGCACTGCAAATTCTTACTATGTTTAGATCCAGGGCCTTCGAGACGATATTTACCAGGGGGTACAAACACCGATACCGGGCCCCCTAGCTTCTGGAGCCTATTTCGAAACTTGTATAGCTTATTGGTGTAGTATGATCATAATATAGATAAAACGGTTACCATTCTAAGATTTGCAAATAGACACGTTGTTATAGTGGCAACCAGGCTCTTAACTATGGGGGAGTATTCGGGGTCAGTGCCACTCCAAGTTTTGTTGTTAATTTGTTTGAAACATAATGAAAACAGTAAAAATTTATTTTGTCCCCGCAACCTTAAAACCTGGCTGCGGGCCTGATGGCAACTGATCTATACTTGTAGCACATTGCAAATTATTAGCTTTGTATGTTTCAAGAAACTCTTACTCAGAAAAATATCTTCCTAGTATGAAGTGATAATCACAGCTTTTTAATGTATGTATTCTGTTATCAACAACAAAAAAAGTCCTCGAAACACGTTCAGTTTGGCTCAGTACAGAACAAGTAAAAAAGTTTCTCGTCGAGATTTTTGAAAAAAGAGGGAAGCAGGGACATCTGTTGCAAGATGTACACCAGGGGTGGCAGACTTGTCTTCAACTGGGATCGACAAGAACAGTGGTTCTCAAAGTTTTTTTTGTTTTTTCTTATATTCCCCCATTACAAACCCAATACCCAAACACTGTCAATTCCTCCTTATCAAATATCACAAACGATGCTGGCAAAAATATACCACTACCCATTGTGAAGAAACAAGAGAGGATTATGAACCAAACAGACCTTTTATAACATCAGACATTACAGTTAAAGCATCTTGTACCTGCAAGTTATTGCGATTGCTACCTGACATGGTCCGCTTGATCATGGAGCTGGATGGTAATTGCAGCTTCACCCTTACCACCGCTAACGGCGGAAAAATGAGCAGGTTACCACGCCTCAAGGCTGCCGTCTCACAGGGATCCGGGCTCACACCCCTTCTCGTCAACATCTACACCTCTTACATCCTCACAGGCATCAAACCTGCTGAGCTTCGCTCGCAAACGAACCGCATTGTTTCTAGCACGCTGGGTCATGGAGTATGGACACCTGCTCCACTCAGCGCTCATGTTCACCGAGTGCAAATGCACGGCGTCTCAAATTGAAACACCCATTTGTCCTCGCCGCACAACAACTAATAATTTCAACTGACAATAATAATATACGGGCGGCCCACTGAGCGGATCACCGTTGTAATGGGTAGTGTTGGACAAGTACAACCCTACAAGAGTACAACCCGCACTTCCATCCCCGACACCGACACCCATCCTCCTGGAACGACCTTTCCAAGAATAGCGTGGGTCCGGCTTAACTGCCTCCGCACTGGTGTCGGACCTTTCCACTCCTACTTCCACAAATGGGGTATGGCCTCCTCTGCGGCCTGTGAGTGTGGCGCAGAAGAATAAACCGTCGACCATGTTGTCCTCCAATGTCCAATCCATCGACCTCCCTACGGAGTGCACGGCCTGACGGTTCTGGATGATGAGACAATCAAATCGCTGCTCAACAACTGTTCCCATGATCTAGTGCAGCCAAGCAGTGGATTGTAACAACTCGCTCAAACGAAGAAAAGAAGAAAAACCTCTGACTTGCCAACCGCCGTCTCCAGAAAGTGTGCATACCCCAACGACTTACCAATCGTGCATGCTGATGGAAACTGACAAACAATGGAAGGGGTTTTAAACAAGGATATGGCAATCGTAGGTGAATAACCTCCAGACCTGAAAGTTAAAGCTCAGTGCTACAAGAGCAATGTTGGAAGTCTTCCACCTCAACAACAAGGGAGCTAAACGTGAGGTGAAAGTCAAACACAAGAACGACACCCTGTCTTTCCTCTCCGAGCTCACATACCTCGGAGTAACGTCGGACAGGGCATTCACATACGGCCGACACCTCGAGTCATTTCGCAAAGAGTTGACATCACGCTTTGCACTCCAGAGGCAGTTTGCTGTCTCAGACTGGATGCTGGAGCAACAACGTTGCGCAAAGTCACCTTAGCCTTGGTCCACTGTACTATACGCTCCTGTCTAGTGCTGCAGTGCTCACACCTGCCTTACTGACCCTGTCATAAACAGCTGGCTGCAACGCCTTACGAACTTTGACTGGATGCCTGCGTCCTACACCAGCGGACAATCTTCCTTTCCTCGCATGTATCCAACCTGCTGAGCTTCGTCGCAATGGAGCCACACTGTGTCTAGTACACCGTGCCATGGAGCCTGGACGTCTGCTCCACTTAGCGTTCTCTTGTCCGTCGAGTGGGAATGCACGGCATCTCAAATCGAGACAACCATTTGTACCTGCTACATAACAACTTATAAGTTCATCTGATGACAATAGCAAAAGTGCCGCGCACTGGGCGGATCAGCGATGGAATGCAGAAAAGCGGAGAGCACTACGAGACTCCGTACTGTCATCTCCGTCCCGCCCTCCTGGAATGACCTTGCCAAGAATAGCGTGGATCCGGCTCAATCGCCTCCGCTCCGGTGTCAGACGTTTCCCGCTCCTGTTTGCACAAATGGGGTATGGCCTCCTCTACGGCTTGTGAGTGTGGCACAAAAGATCAAACCGTTGACGATTGTTGCTTTCCAAAGTCCAATCCATCGACCTCCCATGGAGCACGGCCTGACGGTTCTGGACGACGAGACAATTGATTGGCNGCTCANCACCTGCCCTTAGATCTAGTGCGCCCAAGCAGTGGACTGAAAGAACTGGCTCAAACGATTATGATTAAGCAGCTTGTGCTTGCGTGCTGTAGACATTCCCATCTGAACCAACCTTGTTGTGCAGTTTTTTGTGTTGAGTAAACTACTGTAAAAACAAAAACAAAGTTTGTCATCCACAGCTTTTCCTCTCTGATTTCTCCTTGGAACAAATTTCCACACAGAGATTAAAAATTCCTACCCTAATGAGCCAAGTGGCTCCCATTTGAGATCCACGGGACAAGATAATTTCTTGCTAACTCGCGAACGACCGGTTGGTAATAAAGTCACAAGTACAAAATGTCTGTTACACCTAAATCATGATTGTCACGCAATAATAGGAAAACACATTACAATACCTTCGCGGCATCTGCGTACTAGCCTATGGTCAGCCATCGCAAGAGGCACCAAACAATACATGTGACCAACCAATTTGTAAATAAATTTTTCTGTACATTTTTCAGAATATTGATTACAAAGTGTTCTTTTCAGGTATCTTGTCAATTCAATGCAAAATCAGGCGCGATTGACCAACAGACACTAGGCGATCGACCGGTCGATGGCGATCGACTTGCTGGCCACCCCTCACGTACCCCATGTGGAATTTGTTAACGGATTCTGGTCTTATTCATGCGTCAGACATTTCTCGGATACTCAGTTGCATTTCGATTCTTAAAATCGTCGAACTAGAACCTGCCAAGTTCAGTCTGAAATAATGCGCAATTTAAATTTTTAGAAATATGTCACGATTGTTTCAAAAACACTTTTCGTGCCTTCTTTTCAGCAACGGTTTTGATAATATTATCATGTTATAGTTCTTGTGCAAGCTTGAATCCAATATTCAATCTGGCAAGATACACCACACGAGATTGACCGCTGGTTACTCTCAAATAATTTTTGATAAGTTTAAGCTTGCTGAATGATCTCTCTGCAGATGGTACAGTGGCTAGAATTGTGAGCAAACTTGTTGGGCAAATACATACATTTGGAAAAAGTTATTGAAGCTTGAAATTGTAAATTTTATTTAGCAGGTCTAGTGGAAGCAATTTCGTATTTCCAAAATTAGCTGAATGCACGAAGAGCAAATTCTGCATCTCAGTAACCAAATTTTCTTCATTCACATCTCTACCATATTGTCCGGCTGAGATTCTCGCTTTTTGGTCAGTTACTGTAGAAGAGAGATCCAAGTAATTCCAGAGTCCGTCAAAGAGTTCTTTAATGCGTTTCACAACAATAAAACGCACTGTTAGCCCTGCTATCACATTATCAATAATAGCAAAGAATATGAAAGTTCTATAATATGCTCCTTGAAAGCTTTTCTTTACCTTTTCAAATGATACACACCTTCGTAGAGCTGAACTTCCTCCAGGAGGAAGCTTAATCTCAATGCCAAGGTTGGACGCAACTGTAGTTACTTTATTCCAAACAGCTTGACAATTGTTTCGCAATTCAGCTAAATCCTTCAGAAGTTATTGAATGTAACTTTTCTATCCAATGTTGCTTGCCTGGCTTGTACAGCTTTCATACAGATGTCTATGCTGCACATAATTTCGAACCACACAACTGGCACAAATACACAAACAAATATCTTCAAATAAGAAATGAGCCATTTCCATCATGCTTGGATTTAGCGGGTAGCTTCATCGTCAGTAACTCTTCAATGGCAGTTTTTGTGCCAGGAAATTGTGTAGAAAATGGCTTTATAAGTTCAATTCGATCCGACCATCTCGTCCCGGATATACTGTGGAGCGGGCAACCAATGTGTTTTCGTAAAATTTCCCAACGTTTAGGACTGCAACTAAACATATTTTAAATATCTTGAACAGTACCAACAAAACTTACTGCATGTGTGATGCATTCAGCAGAATCAGCACCACAAAAATTAAGCGTGTGACAGCCATATGGAGAAGACATTGCCGAAGGACACTGTTCTAAAAAATTTGGCTTGGGTTCCATGATACTTTCCTGACAAATTTGAACCGTTATCGTAGCCTTGGACTCTGCACCCTTCTAGTGGAATTTCTTATGCTGCAAGCAGCTTCACATTTAAGTTTGCAATTTTCTCACCTGTTTTTGCATTGCAGTAATTTAATTGAGGAAACCTTTCTTCATCTTCGAAAGTATCATTTTTCAACAGAACATATCATAAGAAAAATGTTGTTCGTTCCTTATGAGAAGCACCAAGAGTTGCATCTACAGCGTAGTATTTTGCAGACTTCCTTTCTTGTGAGATACGCTGCATCACTAGAGTAGAGCATGCAGCAATAACTTCATTTTTTGATTCTGGCGATAAGTAATGGGCTTGCATCCAATGCTGTTGTGCTTGAGACTTTTGAACACATGAAACATGCTCACGAACAAGTGGATTTATCTTAGCCAAAATTTTGGCTAAGTGGCTTGACGCTCCATTATCCCCAAAAAGTTTCCGTTGTTTGGATCCCCAATTTTCTGAGTAGTGCCAGTAAATGCAAGGCCACGAGTAACCAAAAAAAGGACAACATCAATGATGCGTTTAAATGTAGAAAGCTTGTTTTAAAAATTCCAAATCATGAAAAAAGTACAACACAACCATATAGCACAAGACAGTGCTATATGGTTTGGCGAGAATTGGAGAGAAGACTGAGTAGTGACAGAGGAATTGAATGTACAGTATGTGGAATCTGCAATTCAATCTGAAGCCGAAAAATAGTCTGGAATACTTAAGCTCTTCAGTCCAACCGCCACAAGAGGCAACAGTTAACCTTTGCGAAGACCCTTGCATTGACACATTGTAGAAAAACAACCTGCAAGAAAAACAAAATACAACTTCGCAATGTTCACTCCAAACTAGCCAATCTCTGATGTGTTGTTCACCATTGTTGCTGCGATATTTAAAAATATGTTCCGGAAATCTTTGGTTGTACGCATGTTTAGGAAAGGATGAAAGTAATGCGCAGCGATGGGTTGTGACATATTTTTCAATCACATTTTGTGATGGTGATTCAGCTAAAATATTTCCAATATCATGACAAACATTTTCAACTTCATCGGTATTGGGATTTCCATGATTGTCTGAATGACTTTCAAGTAAGCTACTGGTAGTACAATGTCAGTGGTATCGGTCACTAAGCTTTCTCGATTAGGATCACTCATGTTTTCCAATTGTGATTCTGCAATCGCACTGATATTAGCACCATATTGCTAGCTAAAAATCCGATCATCGTGCGACTCTTCTACTAACGGTGTAACTGGATTATTACGAGAGTGGCGGGTTCGTTTAGATCAGGGATGGGCAAACTAGGCCCG
>JGI24021J15306_10002258_pt1 | contig 20533 bp, 15 predicted proteins | sample Ectturendosymbi1_FD_15306 | JGI IMG/M metagenome (IMG submission 15306)
GGAGTGGAAAATAACTGAACAAGCCTGCAATTCCTATTCCATGGTCATTGTTCCTTTGTACGACACACTGGGTCCCGAATCGGTGCAGCATATTATCACGCAGTGTAAGTCGCGTCACCCTGTTTTCATTCCGTCCCGCAAATGTTAAGCAACCCTCTTTTTCAACGTTTCACCTGTTAGCATTGCTTGCAGATGTAAGGACAGACGATGCGTAGTGTTACGTGAAATCGATTTCCTATTAAAATTTTTGATTCATTCCTTGCTTGTTCCACCTGTTGAGTGAAGTTACTTCAAATTAGTTTTGTTAAACAAATGATGAAGATCAGAGAGAATATTAAACGACTGCAGCCAAATAAAACCTACAAGCGCAGAACTATTTTAGGTCAGCTTGTGTCGCAAACCTTTTCTTTAACACAAAAAAAAAAATTCATTAATTTGCAGTGGTAGCATGTCTTTTTGTAATCATGTTTGACAACAGTTATGCGGCTCCAAACGTTACTGTTGTGACTTGTGAGATTTTCACCAGACTTGTCATATGAGTTAGACAAGGACAGCGCGAAACTACGCTCTTTAAGTGTTTATACGGCCTTTATGCGACAACAGGCGACTTAAAGATCATCGTTGTCGATCACTCTTCCAAGGCGTCTACTCTTCTCGAGGGAGTAAAAGCCGGAAAGTATGAAATCAGTTTCGTGATCGTTATGGATGACGTCAACGATGAGGTGAAGAAACTTGCAACAGAAACTGATGTGAAAGTGATGACGTTCTCTGAGGTGGAATTGGCTGGAGAGAAGGATATTAAGGACTTCGTGGTAAGTTTGAAACGCTGCTGTTGCATATTGTGAAACGCGCTTCAGCTTCTTGCAGGATGGAACTTCTGTTATTTCCGGGTGTCAGGTCTTCATTCGCTGGGCTGGATCATCCCGCCCATGATAACTCAATGAATCCTTGAATATCTTCATCTGAAATTGTTAAAGCCCGATGTCGCAGTTGCTTTTCGTAGGAACGAGATTCAACCCCCAGCCCTGCTTTACGAAACTTCTTAAATCGACGTTCTTTTTACCGCAGCACATTCCGTTCATGTCCGTTTGAACAGCTTATCTTGTTTTTTTGTCCGTTGATTTTTTTCAGTGCACATTAAAATAAAAATCAGGCTCTTGTGACATCGAGGCAGGCCCGCAACCAGCGAAGAGGGCAACCCGGCAATTTCCCCCCGAAATTTTCATGTTTAGTTGCTAGGAACAACAACAGGTTGTTTCATCCGTGAACTATTGGGGCGGTATTAGATCAGTGGTAAAGTGTCCGCCTCCCAATTGGAAGGTTGGATGTTCGATCCACAACCACTAAGTGAATTGCTGTAGCGCTCCTTGGGCAAGAGCGTTCACCTCAACCGCCCCGGCAAGAAGGCAGAACCATCGCCAGAAAGTTTTCAATAGGGGAGGGCATTGCGTTTCTGTGGGGGACTTTGGGTTGGTGCGAGGGGCTTGACATTCTAAAAATTGACTAAAGCTCAACTGATTTATAGTGTGTCCTGTTTCAATTTGGGGGGTCTAAGCCCCCAAAAATACCCTGCACCAAAGACTTGCACTGATTTTAACCTTTCTAACGTTGGGAACATGTGCAGACGTGCTCAGTCATAGTAGTCTGTTATTAGTTAATGTTCGCACCAAAGGCGAGTGGTAAATAATCCAGATAACGCCCCAAGTTCGCAGGGTGTTGAAAAGATACATTTTCACCCCCTAAGCTTGCAGCGTGTTAAGTTCGCAGCGTGTTAAGAGGTACGTTTACGTACACAAGCTTTCCAGCACCGTACACTTTCACCGATCGCTGTTTAATCACGAGGCTGCTGGTCTTTATCATTTGTCAAAGTTTCTTCCTTACAGCCTCCCAAATCGGACGATCTCCATACAGTCTGCTACACGAGTGGCACGACAGGGTTGCCGAAAGGCGCGATGCTGACCCACGGGAACCTGGTGGCCGATATGAGCGGAATACACGCGATGGGATACAAGGTGAGAACTACTCCCATCTGTTGATCATTTTTTCAAGCTCGTTTTTTTTATGTGCAACGCCTTAACCTGGCCCAGAATGTACACAGTAGCCGCGTGTTCTGTGTTTCAGGCCTGAAACTGGTCACTTCAATGTGAATAACAAGGTCATTCTTGTGCGACAGTGACTTGACAGTTTTGCTTAAAGATGAACATGGTACCTCATGCCTTCCATCAGAACGTTCCATTCGGACATGTTGTTAGGAAACTTCTTTGTTCATTGTCTCTTGACAACATATTTACTGAAACGTTGAACTATTTTTTGTTTTCAAATACTGAATAAGAAAGACTGCCTACAAACAGTTTTTTAAGGCATAAGATTTATTGACTCCATCCTGAAACTTTCTTGGGCTCCCACTGCTTGGTTTGATAAGTTAGACTTCGTCAGTGGTCAGTGGCTGTTAATCGATCTTATTACTTGTCAATGATATATAATTAAAAGAGGTGAATGCGTGCCGAATCACCATAATGAACCATTTCTCTATTTTACTGATCCAGACCTTTGTACGCATGGACCACAACGACGTGTACATGTCATACCTTCCCTTGGCACACGTGATGGAGCGAGTGCTGGCGGGGCTGACATACTCCGTCGGAGGAAGGTGAGTTTTTGCACCCTTTCCAGACTCGATCTACCTCATTTTGCCGCGTGAGGACAAGCTGATGCGAGGAGGATTTACGTAACGTCCGGGATCTTTAAACGTTGGTCGAACCAGCTCAAATTGCTGTGTTTAGCCCAACCTATTGCTTGTTAATGGATGGTGATTTGAATGTGAAATTACCGCATGCAATTTGTGTTGTGCGTATAACACTGCCGCAAATATCGCTGCAAAGGGTTCAACAATTCTGGCGGTCCACTTCGATTTCAACCGGGCACGTGCCGAGGTGCTCGGGTGTGTATGTGGCTGGTTGCGCTGATGACGTGATTGCGTGACACTTCCGGAAGCGTTTGTGGTGACTTCTGTGAGCGCACAATGCTGTGAAAATGCACTGATGTTAGATGCAGAGTGAAAGTAGGAATTGTTGGAATGTGGGAAATGTAAACGCGAGACCCAAAGACTTCACTGATGTCATTCTGGAAGATTTTGTTTCGATGCGTCCCGGTTTGATTTTGTTTATTTCATTGTTTGCAGTAGCTTCGAATGATGCACTGTATTGTTTGGAAGTAATCAACTGAAGTGATCAGTGGAAATTCATGCGTGGACCATGTTGAAACAAGCAGTATAAATCATTCGTTGTCACTGACTTGGAACCTCTAAAACGTCAAATCACAAAATATGGGCTTTCTTTGTGTTTGGATGCGGTTCAGATTGACGTCAATTTTGCTGATGCTTTGTTAATGGCCGCCCGGCGTAACAAATTTTCGTCGACTTAGCAACAAACTAGTTTGGCAATGTGACAGTTTGACGTAATAATTTGGCGACAAACTAAACAATTCCAGAACTCGGATCCCCCCCGTCCTGTGCCAGAATGAACTTGATCCGGTTACATATGCTCCGAGTTTCTTCACTGGTTGAAGACTATCAGATCGGCTCAGAAGTGACAGTCCCCGTTGAATATTATTGTATCGAAATTGTGAAAGTGTTAGTGATGAGCTTGGGTAAAAACCAGACAAAGAACTATTTGCTTCCAGCGTCGGCTTCTTCCAAGGTGACATCAAACTCCTGACGTCAGACGCGGTCCAACTTCGTCCAACTCTGTTCCCGATGGTTCCGAGGTTGATCAACAAGATTTATGACAAAGTGAGTCATCTTTGAAGTTTCTCTCCGGAGTTTCTGGTTTCTTTTCCTGCGAAACAATATTGTTGTTCGTTGATGCTGCTTCGATCCTATCAACGCTTAGATTCACGTGTTAACGAAGCTGTAATGAAATGCCTTTGCCATCTGTTGGTCCGTAAATGGATCAGTGCTTTGCAAAGTTTTTCAAAACATCTGAAAGTAGTTGTAAATGGAAGATCTCAACTTGACGTTCGGGAGAGCTGTTGTTAAAGGAGGCGCCGAGCGACATTACCAGCGCTGCCGCTGTTCTGCAGTTGCACTCAACTTTCAGACGAAATCCGTGAGGAACGCGATGCTGTCCGTAATTTTCCAACAGAAAAGAAAGTGGACAAGAACAAACAAAGGAATTTGTTAAAAAAATACAGTCTTTCCTCGTTCGCATGTGACATTCTCTTAAACCACACACAAGCAGCACTTGGAAATATCGCTCTTCTCGTTTGGGGAAGGGGAGGCAATTACACGACGTCGCACCCAGACTCAGCGCTGGTAGACATCGTGGTACAGCCAGTTTTCGTACGCTCGCAAAAGGCAGGGCTGGTTGCTTATCTACAATAAATTGAAAAGCCGAGCGACTTAACACAAATCCGTTAGTCGAGGTAGTGGCGCGTGGTTAGCACCACGCGCTTCTACAGAAATGGTTTCGCTGGTAACCTTTTCCGAAGCCTTGTGATCCTTTGACAAAATACCATGATCTTTGGCGTGGTTTCTGCCATGTGGTGCGTATCCGCGCTTTAATCCATGGCAAATACAGTAGTCCGCGCTTATTAAGCCCACCTTGGAACCTGACAATTTTGGTCTTAATAAGCGGGTGGGCTTATTAACCTGGGGACAAAATTTCGCCACTCTCATGCGCATAAATTTGAGTATGGCCGGCTGTTCTATCGCTAAAGTTGCTAAATCTATTAGTAACGAGCAATTTTCTTTGTTTATTACGGTGAAGCAATATTCATTTAGTCTGCACATCTGTTCGTCATTGTGAAAATAAATTCTACAGAGTACCAGTTGCCTTGCTCATCGATTATGTCACAAATAAACGATCTGTGACGGAACAGTTGAATCAAGAACTAGGTCAGTAGCGTAACGAAGTGTAAAACCGTCGAAAGTAAGACAAAAAGGCGTGACTTGCGACACTTTTTCACCCAATTTTAACCAAATGTATTCGAATATCGGGCTTGCCAAGCGGGGTTTGGGCTTAGATTATTCAAAACCCAAGTCTGGCGAGGTGACGCTGAAGTGTGCACACCCTTTGAAAAAAAACAACAAAGAAGCACCTTGCAGTTCATTCAACTTTCATTATTCTGCATACCCGAATAAAAATGGTTGTGTAGTGTTTTGCGTCCGAACAGCAGCCATTCTTTGGGCCGCTTCAATGTCCGCATGTAGGTCAGCAATCATTCAAAGCCTCATTGCAACCTCCAGCTGCCGTTTGCAACCTGGGGTTGATGCTACCGCACGTTGCGCTTACAGCAGCATTACGGTGCATCTCTATGACCCCGCGACCGCATGACCTACACATGCAGCGTGCTTGCTATTTTGAGAAATGAGTTGGTGAAGTCAGCGGTAATAGTCTGATTGACGGTATTGTGTCGTTTTCCATGACGAAAATCATGGTTCGAATGGGAAAGAAGAACCAGCTTCACATCCTACTTGAGTCTGCTGCCGGCCTCTGCTTCGACTGTGATGATGGCTGGGTCCTGAAGCAGGTTGGCGCTCAATTTCGGTTTCGACCAACTTCAACTGCCACAGCGCACTCTGTACGAACTTGGCCAGAGCTTTTTTGGCCAACGCCCCCGTTTGGGACCCTCTTCAAGCAGGGCGAGCCTGTCTTTGCCGCGTGTTTCTTAAGCAGTCGCGTTCAGTCCCCGAATCACATATATGCTGCCATGCTTAGAACTTACATCATCCATCCCGTCACAATGCGTTTCATATCATTTCCGGTTGTTGTGACAGGTTTGGGCAGGTGCGTCACAGTCGATGATTAAGAAGTTCCTGCTGCAAAGGGCGCACGCTTCGAAATTGGCGAAATTGAAAAGCGGGATTGTGACGAAAGACACCATGTGGGATAAAATAGTTTTCAGGTGAATGTTCTGCTTGCTTGTTTATTTGGAACGCCGTTGCGTGGGTTTTACAACTCGAGACTGTGAAAGATTTCGGTTTAATCTTCAAGTGCACTAAGATTTACAATTGTTTTTGCGTTTGTCGCCGGCCACTTGCGAAGAGATATCATGGTAACAGCGTTCTCTCTCAGAACTTCGTAAACTGAGCAAATTTTTTTAATAAGCATTGTACACATTTAATCCAAACAGCTTCTGAAAAGTCTACGCGATATGCTAGAAGCGTTCTGCTTCTGCCAAAAAATGTTAAATGATATTTTACTTTTAGAATTTGAAAGTATAATCAGAAATGTAGTATCGGGCTTAGGGAGGGGGGAAATATCTGATTGTCTCATGTGCCGCCGAAGCCTTGCAAAAATCCTTCACTCTTGGCTGACCACCTCACTTGCAGCAAGTGCTATTTCGAATGAGTTGCTTGTTTTCTTGCTATCCAGTTTTTTTCAGTGGTTTTCGCTTGCATCATCAATCCAGTTTACTTTGTCTTAGTTGCCATGACAATCGCATATTATTGCGCTTTTCTTTCGCAGCAAAGTTCAGAACTTGCTTGGGGGGCGTGTCCGAATCTGCGTCACCGGTGCGGCCCCAGTCTCCACTGACGTCATCAACTTCATGCGTTGCGCACTGGGAGTCCCCTTCACTGAAGGTGTGCAAGTTGTTTGTTGCAACGTTTCGTGTCTAAGTGTCACGTGATCGCGCGTCCCTTCGTTCGTTGCTACGCAAGAAACATAGATTTTTAAAGAAACTCGGGAGAAAAGTGGTGACTGCTGGTGAAAACCCAACGTGTTCCATGGTCGTTTGTGGTTTTGAGCACTTCCGAAAACTTAAGACGCTTTAATTTAAAGAAACGAAAGATGCGGGAATTCGTTGGAATGCAATGGAACGTGCGCAGCGCACATTCGCGACCTTTCAACCGCACGAAGGCTCGGTCTGAGACCGGGGAGGGAACTGTGCGGCGCTCTGCCGCGACGCGAATTAAATTTTTCTGAACCGGATAATAAACAAAATGTAGGAGAAACAGACTGATTTGCTCGAATGCGCATAGTACCTGCCGCGTTAAACGTTCGCTGTTTAGATGCTTTTACTCGATGTCGGAGTTACAGGGGAGTGTTGACGCAGCTGGTTCCGCTGCNGGTAAAAAAATCGGACAAAATTGTAGCTATTTTGGGAAATGTAAGCAACTGTTGCCTTCAAACAAACAAGTGTTGTCGCTGCAGCTGTGGATCGTGACAACAATTTTGAAGATAAGCCCTCCCCAGGGCGCATCTCCGGTTTTCATTCACAAGCGTTGAGGAAAAATTTCCCCCTTAACACATGCAAGTCACGTTTCTGAATGTGTGTTGAAAACAACATTTTTGAGAAGCAAACCGGTAATGACGAACTGTGGTCCACGATCTGTGTGGAAACAACAAGGAGTTGACCTTCGCACACAAGTATTCTGAATGAAAATTCATGATCGTAAACCAAATGAATGAAACACTTGAGTCAGAAACAAACACTCCGGCTGATGTATTTCTTTGGCACTGTCTCTGCAAACGACCATTGATTCAACCAAGAACGGCCACACGGTGGCAGTCAGATGCATGGCGATCTGACAAAACACAGCACTTATATACGTCGATCACGCTTCAAGCCAATGTTTTTTTAAATCTTCGTTCTTTGGCAAGGCGCGGTGTTGTTCAGTCCTACTCAAAGTCTGAAAGTAGCAAGGTCTGCATGGGAGATTAATTCAAATAGATAGTGTGCACTTTTGAGAGATTGACTGAATTGCTTTAAAAGTAACCTGAATTCACAAGTTTCTGATAACGGTGTACTGCGCAAAAATGATTTTTACCGCTGTGGTAAATGATCTCACTATAATGGGATACTACGGCTAAACATTGCTATATGAGAAAACGAATTCCAACAGCAGCAGTAGCGCCGCTAGCGGAGGATTGTTTCTTGGGGAGTTGCCGACAATCATGCAGCAAAGTCACGTGACTCAGAAGATCGCTGAAAGAGCCAGGAGGTTTTTATTCCTTATGTTTGCATCGTGCTCAGCCCTCTTTCCTATTTCTTCACAGTTGCAGTTGAAAGTTTGCCACTAAAACGACAACCTCACATTTACAAAAGTTCAAATTTGAATAAAAAAAAGAGTGAACGATGATTTTTTTGCCCAGGTTACGGTCAGACAGAGGCAACAGCAGGAGTGTGCGTGTCGGTCCCCGGCGATTACTTCAGCGGGAGCGTTGGGTCTCCATGCCTTTGCGCCAAATTAAAGTTGGTCGATGTCCCGGAGAAAAACTACTTTTCCAAGGACGGGAAGGGCGAAGTGTGCGTGAAGGGAACCTGCGTGTTTAAAGGTAACTGGTTTGTGCGAATGCAGGGCCGCTGTTTCCGTTCTGTGGCGAAAAAGTGCTGCGTTGCCGTGCGATGTGATTTTTAAAATGCTGTGAAATGTTTCCTTCTAAGAAACGTTTGATTGAATTTCAAGCAAACAAGGACGAAAAGTCCAAATGTGTGTGGAAGTCGTCATTTCAGGGAACACAGCATTGTTGTCAAGCGATATGCTGGTGATACACTGATTGGTAAAAATGTGATTGCTACCACCAGTTCTGAAAATTTTCAGGCTACTACAAAGACGAACAGAAAACAAAGGAAGCGTTTGATGAGGATGGTTGGCTGCACACTGGTGACGTAGGAATGTGGCTTCCGGTAAGATGATATCCCTCCGCGAATTAAAGGGCTCATATCCCGAGTGCGAAATAAAATTGTTTTAATAGGAAGAAGAGCGATAGACGCTGCTATACTTTGGTAATTCGTCTGTTGGGAATTCTCTATTAATTCACTTTCCACAGAATATCTTAGATCCTTTGCTTGAAATGCGCACAGAGGAGAGGCTCGAACGTCTGATGTCACGCCCTGTTCATGTTGCTTCGAACGTCCGCGAAGACTTCGTTTTTCCACTGATTGTATTTGCAGCAGTCCTAAACTGCACGCAAAACTATGAAACGTCCTGGCGTCAAGTTTAGTATTTACTTCACGGAGGTGGTGGTGGTGGTGGTCGTTTTGTCAAGAGTTGATACTGATACGCGACCTCCCCAGTGGATTTTTTATAATGCTGTAACTTGACTTCATGCTGACCTCTCATGCTGACCTGCACCCAGAGGTGTACCGAGGGGGAACAAGGGATGCACAGTGCCCCGGGTGCCGAAAAGTGCCATTAATATCGGAAGTACTTTTTGCAAGACAGTACATTTACCTCAGCTTCGAACACCGAAATACCTCAGCTTCGAACATGGGGCGCCAAACTTGTTTTTTGCCCCGGGCGCCATCTAACCTCGGCACGCGCCTGCCTGCACCCTTCACCATAAACCTGTGCACGGCGTGCACCTATCTTTCGACGCCTAAAGTCCATCCCATTGTTGTTCACTTTTCAAGCGTCAAACATTTTTCACAGCGATTCAGACAACAGTCAACATTATTAGCCAGCTTGGAAAGGTAATGCCCGCGAAAATTTTGGCTTTACTGTCTTGGATCTGGCAAAAAATGGCTCTGTCCTTAATAAGCAGGCCGGTGGCCACAGCGACCAGTTGGTCCCAATATGTGGTGTTGGTGTTTTGACCAAACGCTCAAACCTTCTTTCTCTTCCAACAGAGTGGAGCTCTGAAGATCATAGACCGAAAGAAGCACATCTTCAAACTCGCTCAGGGAGAATATCTCGCCCCGGAAAAGATCGAACAAATCTTGGTCCAGTCTTCAGCGGTTGCCCAGGTAACAGTTTTTTGGGAGATGGCGCTTTCTTCCGCCTTTTTGTGTTTGTAACAAGGCGCCCTTTATCTACCTATACTGTTTGTTATATCTATTTGTGGAACATCTGCTAGAATATTAAATATTACTAGAGTAATATCCATAGAGAATATTACTAGAATATTGCTAGAATATTAATATCATCGGATAGCTTTTGTACTTTCACTTGGCTAAGTTAAAAATTTTAGATTTTGCTTCCTCACAAACCTTTGCGTTTGGTTTTTATTTTCACAGGTTTTCGTTCATGGCAACAGTTTGAAGTCTTCCGTTGTCGCAATCATTGTGCCCGACCCGGAGACGGTCGTGTCGTGGTCCGCCTCGAAAGGGGTCAAAGGCAGCTATGAGGAGATTTGTGCGAACGCTGACGCCCGCAAGCTGATATTGGACGACATGTTCGCTGTTGGGAGGAAGAGGGGGCTCAAGTCGTTCGAACTGGTAACGATTCGATGCTGCTTTGGTTTATATTTGTGTGGGGGGAGCCAAGTTCCGCCTCTCCTAATGCTCCGCTTTTTTTATTTCAGCCGAAAAAGATCCACCTTTCGACTGAGATGTTCTCGGTGGAAAACAACCTTTTGACCCCGACCTTCAAGTCAAGGAGGCCTCAGCTTCAAGAAAGATATCAAAAAGAAATCGATGAAATGTATGAAGATCTGGATTAGGAGTGAAATTTCAACCGCTCCATTTCTAATTCGTGCCGAAGGTCAAGAAAGTGCTGCCTTGAAAGGAGACCTTAACGAAAACCGTGTACAAATAATATTACGAAGTTCTAACGATGTTCATTGTTGGTAAAGTAGCCACTAACAGGAATTACGTCGTCTTCGCGCCATCATCACGTGATTTCAAGCACCATTGACGACGACGTTTGTTGCCTGAACTGTGCCCTGCGTCTTATTGAAGAAAGACTTCAGCAAATATTTTGGCCTTTCTTCGAAATGCGAAAATTTTTGCGTTGCTTAGTGGAAAAAGCTGCCGTACATGTATTTTTTTACGGACTTGACCATCATAAATTCAAACGTCAAATCCCGGAACCTCAGTCAGCCTCCACTTGTGATTGGTCTTGTTTCTGCTGGTCGTGGGGATGGTGGTTGATGTCTTGTTCTTCCGTTTATGCAACTTAGTGGTGTTGTTCTGCCGTTTTATGCAACTTGTTTCAAGCTGCAAGGCTGCAGTGTGATTAAAACCAGGGAATGATCAGCGTCGTCGCGTGCGACGTGTAAACGCTCTTTTCCTTTGTCGCAATAACCACGTGACCAACTTGTTTTTCTTTAGAGAGACCTCGATTGTTGCATAAAATGCACATTTGTTTTTTTTCAAAAAACGTCGCGAGTTTTCTGTTTCAGGCGCGAGTCACGGCGCAGGGCGCATCCTGTTAGGTGTGGGGAGTAAGGTTGCAGCCGCTTGTAGCGTTTTTTCACGACAACCGCGCTGCGTGTGAACGAAATGCGTTGGTATTTTCATGGAAACGTCGCGCGCCACTCGAAGGTGAGTTGAAGATTGAGCAGTGGTTTAAACCAGGGGTCCCCAAACCACGGCCCATAGGCCCAGTGCGGCCGCGAAGCCATTTCATCCGGCTTGCGATGCGATTTTGCCAGTAACGAAAGATAATAGATTTACGGAAAATTTGTTGAAAGCCAACGCATTACACGAGGCAAAAGTAACGAATTTCACGAAGAAAATATAAAAAACAAGATTTGCGATTGATGATTGTTGACAATCTATGATCGACTGGTCTGGGTCATTGAATATCGATTTCAAAGCACCATTTTTACGCAACCGATGAAAAAAGTGAACCTGCAAATTGTCTGCCAAGTACTGAATTAAAATTTCTTTGGCTGATTTCGTTGAACGCAATTTGGCTTCCAGAAGCAGACTAAAAACGTTCACTTCCATGCCGTTTCTTTTCGGCGAATTCTTGTGGGCGTCGTTTGTGAAAGAACAATGTTCATGTTTTATCGGGAACATTTAGCACAAACAGTTAAACCGGACACATTTAGTTAATGGAGCGTTATTCTAAAACATGTAACACACGAATTGCAAAATCGAATTGATGAAAACACCAAGTGTTGTACCGGACGGGTATGCACAGAAAGAGCTAAATTGTATGCAGGGGGCGTAACGAGGTTAGATGGCGCCCGGGGCAAGAAGCAAGTTTGGTGCCCCCATGTTCGAACCTGAGATCTTTCGGAAGCAAATGTACTGTATTGAAGAAAGTGCTTGTGACATTATTTGGGCTTTTCGGCGCCCGGGTAATTTGTGCCCCCCTTTCCCCCATCGTTACGCCCCTGATTACATGCTATTACAGTATAACCAATCATAACAAGGGGTGTTATGTGGTGGGACGCATGGGAACGGCGTTCTCACACACTTTTCATAGTGACCCGACTTGAAAATGTGTATTTTTACTCAGATTTTTTGCGTGTTGCTCAAGACATCGCATGAATGACAAGCTATCTCTTGCGGAGCACCCTAGCATAATTGTGTAATTGCTGAAAAATTGTTAATTTAATTAAATTCAGCTCACTCATAAAAAAACACTACATAACCATAAAAAAAACACTAGAACACCAGATGAAATAAAAACACTAGATTTAGTGGAAAAACACAAGGAGTGGCACCACTGCTTACGACAAGCTAGGGAAGACAAGAAGGCTAGATAGCAGACTTTACCAACAAAAGATCGCTATTGTAGGCTGCCCCTTTTGGGCTCCTGTGGAAAGGCCATGACAAAAGAACAGTATAAGCTTTGCCTATTGCTGAACATGATCTCGTCTGCTTCTGATTACAGAACTGCTGAAAGTTTCCACGAGCGATAAGAAATTATAGAGTCACGTCGTAGAAATTCAGGGTTTAATCAAGCAATACGAGCTTTACATTCTAACAGAAAAGTTGAGTAACAGCCTGCCACAAGTAAGCCGCATGCACCGTTTGTCGTTACACTACCCGAGAATGCTGGCAGTCTTCTTGTGCTGATTGATACGTAAAGGTTTATCAGCTAATGACAGATAAAGTCCTAGGTGTGACAACTGCAACTGGTCATGGGCTGCAGGCTAGGGGAAACTCGAATATTCATGTTGAGCCACCGTTACTTTTAATACCTACATTGGCCTAGATCACCAACGCCTGAATGGGCTCCAGCTTTAGAAAATATATTTTCATTATTTCGGAAGACTGAGCTCTTCAGCCATGCACAGCGATCAGTCTGGGCTTTGCAAACCGATAGGTAGGTCACGTGGGAAATATTTCTCCACTCTTGCAGCCCCTGGAGCTGAAACTGGACTCAACATATTGATCGCCTTTCGTTTGAGTCTCTAGGGGTTGTGAAAGTTGGTATATTGATGACTGGGTAGCTCAGTGAATATAAACTTTACCTAGAATTACTTTGGAATTCTCAAGATCGCCTTCTTCCACAGAGGTTTTACCGCACACGCACTTACCCAAGTGTTCTGTTGACGTCATCGCCTATTCAGTATTTATGAAGTTTATATCGTAACATTGAGAATTGTTTCGCAACAATACGTTGCCAATCACGCAGGCGTTGGTGTTGTGTGGTTCCATCGTTCGAAGTGCTGTGGTTGTAGGGCTACCGTTTTACAGTCAGTGTTGCTGCTTGTTGTGACGAGTAGACAAGAAATTGCACTAAAAATGACGAACCAGCGTCTCAGGTGATGTACAAGCGAATGTTTGCCTTTTAGGATAGAATTATTTTCCGTTTTCTGTCTAGCTTCATGTTGTTATACAAGGGCAGCTCTCTCGTAGAAAACTGGCTTCAACCAAACTTTGCTTGCGTAGGCTAGCTGCTTTTATGCTAGCTTGGAGAAATCATTTTGCGTTGAACAAATCACTGCCTGATCCAACAGAACCTTGATGCATACAGTTGTCGCTTCGGCCCACGTCGTTTAATATCGTGCATAACCTCAAATTGAGGTAGATCGTACAGTCTACATGTCACGTTGGCAGTGGTGGTCAGTAACGAGTAGATTTCTTCGGGTACTTAAACTTGAGTTTTATTATTTATCGATATTTTCACTTTTACTTGAGCAGCACCAAAGTGTAATGCACTTGAGTATTTTCTATATTGCCTCAGTAGAAAGTAGTTTACGTGTTCTAGTTGCAAGATAGTTTGTGCTTACGGGCACAGCAAGGGATTAAAAGAAGTTCTTTCAATTTTCAAAATTTTGTAGCTGGGAATTGAGGTTCGGGTTGCCGAACGCGGCATTACGGAACAATATTAGAACAAGATCGAAAATGGTCTATTTCTTTCAGGTGTGATTTTGGTTGAGGGTGGTCGCAGTGCTTTTACATGTGGGAAGGGAGACAGTTTGGATTTTTACAGCCTTGCCATGTTACACTACTAACTTCTTTAGAGTGATAAATACTTTTCAAACTACTAACAGGAGTTCGAAAGTGCTCTGCTTTTGAATTCTTACTTGGGTAGTTTTGAAGATTCGTAATTGTACTTGAGTAGAGTTTTATGCGAGTAACAATAATCTAACTGAACAGCTTGTGTAGTAGCTACTGAATGCCACTTCACGTACGTAGGTCTAGCCTATGGTCCCACCTGATCCCGCCCAAAATCCTGAAAGGAATTTTATTTGGAGTGCACCGGGATTCGCACCGTTCATCTTCAGGAAACTGTGGTTAGCAAGGTCATTCTTAGAATATCAAGTGAAATTTGTACACGCATTGCTTTTTTATTTTCATCTAGGACACCCGACTTCTTACCTACTGTTTACCGATTTTATTACCGATTCTGGGTCGAGCCCCACACTTTTATTGTTTCTGTTGACTGCATAAAAAACATGAAAAACGGAAGCAGTGCTGGATCTCTCGCAAAAGCACAAGCATTTTTGGGAAATAGTATAGAGCAGGGGTTCGCAACTTTTCTCTGACCATGTACCACTTCAGCATTTGGACAGATGAACATGTACCCCTGTAATGATTTTTGAAAGTAATATTCACTGATGCATAAATATTTGGAAATAAGTGATATTATAAGTATATTTTAACTTATATTGTTAACCTTAAATGTACTCCTGTAGGCAAATGCACCCCTAGGGGTACATGTACCCCAGGTTGGGAACCTCTGGTGTAGAGTATTTTATTCCAGCACAGAATTCCGTAGGATCAGTTTGTGCTCCTTAGATCTGCAAGCAGGATGTAGTGAAGTTGCAAAAATAGCACGATTTTAATTGGAGACAATCCCGTACTGGATTTTTGTCAGTTTATGTTTTTAGGTCCATTCCCGTGCTTGCAGCAATGCAAAGTTTTTAACCTGCTGCTTTTTATTTTTTGAAGAAGGTGAGCATAGGTAGTTGCAACTACAAGTAGTAGACACGTTTTGAAATCAGTAAAAGCATAGAAATAACTTCATTTATTTGGTGTTGACGGTGAAGTTCTACCTAAAGCATCATACGTTGAGATCCGGTCTTGGAGTACTTGTGAAGCTATATGTTTAGGTTCCAGTGGACAACGAACGAACGTTTTTCTTTGTTAAAATTATGCTTCGTATAGAGGTAAAGTGATGTGATGACCTTTTTTATCATGAGTAGAAGTCACTTGAAAGATAGCAGATTTTATCTATCAGTACAAGACTGCTATACTAGGATCATGTAGGATGATATGTGAGGTTTCAAAAACAGCACAAGGCTCCTCGAAAACCAACACAATTTCTTTTGAAGTTAATGGGTCTGAGCTGTTAGCGAATCGTTGCATCGCCAATTTCATGAATCGTGATTGTTCACAGCAGTCGTAGAAAGGATGATGTATTTAATTAGTTGTCACAAAATTACTTAGCTGGTGGTAAAGTTAGAGTGGCGGTGAGTTGACACACGTCACTATCTGATGAATACTGCCNACGACACTGATCCCGTTTGTTGTATATATATTGTCATAACGGAAGGCTNATAGGCTTGCAAGGTGGGTTTTGTCTCAAACAATGTGTTATATCTTGACCTGGCAGCCTACGTATTACAACCCACAGTGGATTAGGTAGCTAAAGGCAAAAACTTCTAGCTTGTTCTACAGTGGTTACCAACCGTTTCGTTCTTGCTGACCACTTTTATTCTTGCGGAGCCAGGACAACTAGAACAGTTAAAAAATGCAACACCTTGAAAACTTGACGTCATGAGGAAGTATCTGGCATCAGATTCGGAATCAGTGAAATCATCCAGGCAGTGCAATTATTCGCTCAACTGATACCGAAATGTTGTTGGTGTTGCAACCTCTCGGTTGGCGTTGCGTTGAATGTACGATTCACCACGAACGGGATGTGAGCGAAGAATAACACCCATGTATATCTGTGTAGCTAAGGTTATGACCGGCGGGTCCGCTGAGCCCCACAAAGTTGTCTTACTCTGGGTTGAGAGCCTTTGTTTCTGATCCAAGTATTGCCTCTATCACGCCAAAGCGCCGTCTATGCGCAGCACAGCATCTCGTACTATTAATATGTGCACCAAAAGTTGACAGCTTTGGGTAGGCGGAAATTTAACCCTGACGCACAAGTCCCTGCTGACATTACGGAAACAACAAAGGCCACAGCAGTTAACTGGATGTTGCGTTTGTCCCATTTCATGTTTTTTCTCTGTAAATATTATTTGTGAAATCCTTTTTTGTGGCAAACACAAACTGTCCATCTGTATCCGTCTCGAAGCAGAAATGATCGTTGCAAAAATGGTCGGTAAATCGTTCCGGCGCAGCTTTCACCCTCGTGTTTACTATACCGTGCTAGTATCTTGTGGGGAAGATGGTACGGCAGGCCAAGCAATCTTAATTCTTGGGCCGGAGGCTCTATTGAATTTGGAAGTTGCACTACAAGCTTGGCTACAAGTTGAAGCTCAACACGGTGGACACATACTGTTTGTTGCTATCTATTTCTGGATCAAATACTGTAAACACCTGATGTATTTTATTTTTAAAGCTCTAAATGCAAGGGTTCTGGCAACCCAAATCAATTTACAATTTAGTATCAGGTGAATGTTCAGCTGTTCATTTTCATCCCCGCTCTGGGGAGGGCCGTGGGCAGCAGCCCCTGGAGGACTGGAACAGGGTTTCCACGCGGTATTGAAAGTATTGAAACAATATTGAATTGTGAAATCGGCTTTGAAGACCTTTAAAACGTATTGAATTAGGCGAAAATGCATATAAAGTATTGAAAAAGTATGGAATTTCTAAATTCAACCATTTCTTTATTCAAATTTTGTTCTTCAACGCTGATAACAGTTCTGCAGATGTTTTTTTGCATTGTGCTCCATGAGTAAAATTTTCAAAAAATGAAACTAAATGATGGTATTAAAGTTTTTAATCTAGTATCATAAAAGTATGGAAAATGGAGTTTGGAAATGTGTGGGAATCCTGCTGGAAATACCTCACGGTTTTTAGAAATCTCAAATAGTTCTGCTGACTGCACACCACGCCAAATCGTAGATGTAGACACCCCACCTGGTCCATGGTCAACCTCTGGGCCGCTTTCCCGAGGGTTTAGCTGGAAGGACTTGCCTTGCTTATATTTCCTGGGATATTCAGGTCACCTGGCCGATCCATAGCAGTTGTGATCTCCATTCGGTGGAGAAGTAGCTCGTCGTTCAGGGTTTTACGAATTCCACAGTTGCGCACTTTGTCGTGAAATATCACACCGTGAACTCTTCGCACAAATTCGGTGTCTGCTGCTTGTACTTGAGATAGCACTCGTTCATTTATTATATCCAAGATTCATGACCATAGTTGAGGATCGGAACAAAGACTGACAGATTTGCGGTGTTTGAAAGCTTCCATTTTGTGGCCACAGAGAGATAAAGCTGAGGCAGAAATACGTTTGCTTTACTAATCCGTGTAACAATCTCCCTGTTCCACATTCCGTCACTCGTGAATACCACCACCAGCTACTTGAACTTCTCACCTGCCGCAATGTACTGCTACTTGCAACGCGAACTGGCTTGGGTTTCTGGAGTGGCATAATACCATGGTGTTTTTAGTGCTAACTTTCATTCCCGCTGGTTTGCACGCAGGTGAAAATCAATCAAGTGCATGTTGAAAACCCTGTTCAAATAATGCAAGCAGGACCCAATCGTCCGCATAAAGCAAACGCTTGATGTTGCAGCTTCCACCAGTGACACTATCCGGGACTGGGNTGTGGATGTCTATTCATTTCATATAGACTATGAAGAGGTGTGGTGACAGCACACACTCTTGTCTGAGTCCAATACCCACGGTGAGCGGTTGTTATTTAAGCCCCCGACACCGGTACAAACTTCTGAGTAGGAATACACTGGCTTGACAACTAGCAACAGGCGGACTCTCTCGAGGTCGACAAAATATGCGTAGACATCTTTAGCATTCTTCCAAGACTTCTCAAAATTTTTCTGAGAAGTGAAAATTCGGTCTGCAGTGCTATGGCCAGGACAAAAACCGCTCTAGGTATTCTCCATTTTTGGATGAATTTTTTCGCATTAGCATTTCTCAAGGCACTTGTTATACTCTTGTCCATGGAGGCTAAGGACAGAAATGCCACGGTATTTGGTGCATTCTCTCCTGTCGCCCTTTTTGTGTGTGGGAACAATCAACCCAGTTTTCCGATCTTTCGTTATCCTTCCAGAACACCACGCCAGTCGACACACAGGAGTCAGCTAAAGAACTCCATGTCGATTCAAGGTTTTGAGCATTTCAGGTCGTATATAATTAGTCTGAACCTTCAATGTTTTGCCATCTAGTAAGACTTCGGCTCCAGTGGTGGACTTTTTCTCCGCAAATGTACCTCCGGTGCGTCCGGTGGTGTGATAGTGACTGGGTTTAAAAGATCTTTGTAATACTCTCTCCATCTGTTAAGGATGTCCTTCTCATTGCTGAGTAACACACCATTTTGGTCTTTTGATGGATCTAGCATTATGAGATCTTTTGACGCGGAGACGCCTTATAGTTTGCCAGAACACATGGTTTGCTTGCCAGTAATCGGAATCCAGTTTATGTTCGAAATTCTCCCAAGTTTTTATTTTGGACTTTTCCACCGCGAGTGCTGCGGGCTTTCACGCCTCAGAGTACCGCGAATGNAAAGATACGTCTTTTGTCTGAAGCCATGCCTTGCAGGCTACTTCCTTCATTCGAAGAGCATCTTTCACCTCCTTGTTTGACCATGGAGTTACTTTTTGCCATTATTCGCGTGAATGTGATTATGGTTAAACGCTGATATCAATCAGTGTTTGTTGATTTTATTGTAAAGACACCTGGGAATTAGTGGCAGGCGAACATTTCAGGGAGAGGAAGGTTTTGGCGCCTTTGAGCAGCACATTTAAAGATCGGTCGGCGGGCTCTGAGATAAAGCAACGTACAGACAGCATGGGCAGTAGAGAGAAACACGCCGATCACCAGCAACAGATTAAGTCGGTCGAATTGATTTTTAAAAACAATTGATCGTTTCCTACTTTGCTGTAGGCATCCGTGGGTCGCACAGAACCCCGAAAGCAGTTTGGCTGTGACCCATTCTGTACATGGCACTGGAAAAGCGTTGTCTTGGCTTCATTGCAATTTTTGTTTTCTACAACTCATTGCTAACGTCAAACCAACAGCGCAATATTTGGAATGAGCGACTACTCATTGTACAAGAATTTGACCATCGACACTTTTACATTGCTTACAGTCGGTGTACACGCGGAGTTGAGAAAGAGTCAGTCTTATCAACTTAGCTCAAAGGGCATCTGTGGAGTATAAGCCGTGCATATGAAAGGCATTGTAATGACTTTGTCAGAATATATTGGAAGGTCTAGGTTTAAAGTTTTAAAAAACGGATACATTTTTTATCAAAATACTTGCAATTTGGTGATTCTACGTTATGTTCTGCAGTCTCATCATTTTGTCAGCAAAATGCACAACGCAACACTGCCGCGGGGATTGATCTTGACGCTGCCAAACACTGTGGTTACTTCTTTACGTTTAGCGTTGACTGACAATTCGATCTTGTCTTCCTAAAATTTTCTTTAATACTTTGTATTTACGAGCACTCCACTTACTGTTGACAGTGCTTGCAGCAACTCAAATATCCTGTTTAAGACATAGGCAGGTATCGGAAATACATTACGAAATCGAGCGTAGAGTAAAATTGAATGTGAATTTAATTTAGTGCAGCATACGACTCACGGATGGAAAGTACACGATTTTCGAAATATTTTGTGAAAAAAAAGTACATTCGCTCAACTCACTTTTGCGATTCGATTTGCCAAGCCCCGTGACACGCTCGATACACGCATGCTGAGTCAATCGTTGAATCAGGAAAGGCCGTTTACCCGATGACATGAATTTCATCATAAGATCGCTTTACAACACTGGTTATGCCAAAAGCCGCGCAGTTGCAGTTTTGCTGCCTACTGAGCTTATACCGTGAAATTACGCAGCATTATTGTCCCTGCAACAGGCGACGACAAGTTTCTTTAAGTGAATTCAGTAGTTTTGGGTGGTTGCCAGGACGACTGAAGTTGTACGCAACATCCCAGGTTTCTGTGACGTCCCTTCCACCTTCGAAATGTTTTTTTTTATCAAACAAAAAAGAAAAGATTGGAATGTCTGTGTTTGTTTCAATTTCAGGTAGTTTTCTTCTAAACTATTCGTTGCTTTGACCGACATTGCTGCTGCTGCTGCCAGGATGTACGAGGGCGTTGGTCTCGACGAAGTTGAGGCACCGTCGCCGGATCAACAGGAAGCCTCATCCGCTGTCTCCGGCGGGAGCACCGATGCAGCTGCGCACGGCACCAGCCTTGCTCCCTCGGCCGGCACAGACTTTGTGTCGACGGCCGCGGAGGAAAGCGCACGAGCAAACGAGGAC
>JGI24021J15306_10002259_pt1 | contig 20530 bp, 11 predicted proteins | sample Ectturendosymbi1_FD_15306 | JGI IMG/M metagenome (IMG submission 15306)
CCCATGGTTCAACCTGAGCTGTTTCAGAAGTAAATTTACTGCATTGAAGAAAGTACTTGTGACATTGTTGGGACTTCTCGGCGCCTCCCGCAGTAATTCGGCACCCACGCAGTGATTCGGCCCCCACCGTGATATGGCGCCCGGGGAATTGTGCCCCCTTGCGACCCTCTTTGCGCCCCTGGTGTCTACTGCCTATCCTGCTGATTCAAGAAAAGCCTTTGACGAAGTTTGCAATAATGCAATCATAGCGAAATGTTGTGAGCTTAAAAGGCATAGCTGGTAGCATGAGCACTCAGATAAGACCAGGCCCGAAAACAGTTTGGGACACCAGGTGGGGCAAAGAGTTTTCTGAGAAGGGCCCAAATTTTTTAAACTATGTGCAATAGTTAACAACGTCTAACACATTTTTCCATGGGGGACGAAAAAAATTCAGGGGCGCTTCACGCCTCTGCGCCCCCTTGTTATGGGCCTGGATGAGATAAAGAACTTTTTGCATGCTCCCTAATGTAACACAAAGTTTTAAGATACAAAGACCAGACTTAGAAAGCCGTAGGGCTGAAGCTATGCTCAGGTTGTTTATCGCTGAGCATTATTCTACTCAACTGTGTAAAAACATGCAACCATTCGAAAGAGATCGTCAAGAAGTGTGTGTCATACAAAAACGAGGTAAGCTGTAGTTACGTTGCTCAAAAAGTCAACGTTGACTAAAAGAAAATTGTGGGCCGAAAAGTGTGTTTGCCGAGACCGGCATTTCCAGCCCATGCTTTAAGTGCAAAACGAAAAATTAGTATATTGTATAACTTTATAAGTTTCTTTTAATCGTGCTAAAAATGACAGATTTTTTAACAGAATTTCACTGCTTTTAGCAGATTTTAGCTGAAAATTTGTGGCAAAACGTTTAGCAAAATCTAGCAGCTTTTGGTGACACCATTTAGCAGATTTAGGTCACAACCATCTGGCAACACTGAGGGTCAGCACGCTACACTTAGACTGTCATGTCACGATGCGAACTGGAAAGAGCATGCAGAGAGAAAAGGTATAGTAACACGGTTACCTTGCCCACACACTTTATGATGTAGCAGGTGTTTACACTTAGGGCAGCGCGCTCTTGAAATGCTACAGGTCCCCGCGCTACCTTAATCCGGCACTGCGTACATCCTGTATCGTCACATGATCATGTGACGTTGTTCATATTTACCAGTGTTCTTACATAGACTACTATCATGATCTGATATTGCACTGCAGTGGACACAGGCAGAATAATAGCAGGAGGAGAGCAATTTTGACACAGAAAGAGAATTTTGCTAATTATGAAATTGAACGAAAACTGCTTATTTTTGCCCAGACTTTATCGAAAAGCTTTGAATTCTGCCAAGTGTTTGAGAGACTTTGAAAAAACTTTTTGGTACAGCCGTTAAGCAAACTTATTGTGCAAATTGTGATAAAAGCATGAAATTTTCCACAGTCATTCTATATACCATAAAGTTTATTTTCAGATGTGGAGCCATATTGTATTTGACATTTGACGACCTTGAGAGGTCATTGACCTTGGACGACAAAAACATAGCATTTAGCGCTAGTTGTAATGATAACATCTTCAGTAATTTAACATAAACCATGCGAAACAGCATATCAAATGAAAGATCTGAATGTGTATATGACATATAAACAACAAATAACACCCTTCTGTCTGATCCTAAAAGCTGTTAGTGCAAGAAAACGGACACACTTTTTATACAAAAACGACAATCGCAAAATTTTTACGTTTAGCGTTCATCATAATAAACTACAACAACTTCACCAACGTTATCCAAAAATAAAATAGCAACACATTTGTAATATGGTGCGGAGCTATTTGTGAACTGAAACAGACAAATGTGTGAAAAAATAGTATCATGATTTTATTGCAAAAAATTGTATCAATTTCATCACGATACTCTTGCGATCGTAAGGCCCGAGGGGCCTGTGCGCTAAGCTTCGCACTGTGGCAGCAAGCAACAATAGAGTTCACGCGCCGCCATCACTCTATTATTGCTTGTTCGCGCCACATATATGTATTGTTGTTCTTCGCGCACATTCCGTTCGTGGTGAATCACACATTCAATGCAACGCCACCGGAGAGGTTGCAACTGTTGCGATCGGAAATCCCGAGCGGCATGTGCGCAAACATTCGCACCGTGGCAGCAAGCAACAATAGAGATGATGCTCGCAATCTCTCTTACTATTGCTTGCTCGCGCTACACATATGATGGTGAAGCAATATCTGTATTCGGTCCAGGCATCCGGAATGAGTCACAATGGTCCGCGGTTTGAGCTTCTCCAGAACCGCATGGACACCAAGGATCCGGTGCCATCTTCCATCAGTGTAGTGATTCCCGGAAGCGTCCGACTCGCGTTCTGAGGTGGTTCAGCTTACACCACGCAGAGCGGCTGAGCCCCAGGTCGGGTTTTCCACTTTGGGTGGTAGAAGGGAATGAGGTGGGACCCCTGACTTCTTCCACTCCTCTTGACCTTTGCGATTTAAGACGAGGTCTTGTTTTCAAGCATACTAAGTTATTATTGAAATGTTCCTTCAGCGCGTACTTCAAGTCGAGTCGGAGGGTAACGGCATTTTGTCGGACTGAAGCTGGGGCAATGCCTGCTAGGATTGGCAAGTATTGCGTCGGTGTTAGTTTTAGGCATCCAGCAATTGTTCGTAAAGCAGAATTTATGGCCACATCAACCTCTTTCGTATTCCTGCTTCTTGACCATGATGGGGAGCAGTATTCAGCAGTGGGGTGTACAAGAGCTAGGCTGCTGGTACTGAGCGTGCTCATGAAGGCGCCCCACCCCATGCCGGCCAGCTGGTTTAACAGCGCGCAGCGTGACAAAACTTTCTGCCGCACAGATGTAAGATGTGGCTTGAAGAAGAGCGACCGGTCAAGCCTCACTCCAAGATACGTTGAGTTTAGTTCAAATTCGATGGTTTTGCCATCCACTGAAATGTTTAGTCGCCGTCCCACGTCACGTGTGTTAAGATGGCACAAGGCATACACAAGTTTTTCTTTGCTAAGCTGAAGCCGATTTTGATGGTAGTACTGTAGGTGTGGAGTGTTGACAGGTCCTTGTTCATGGCGTTCTCGACGTCTGCCCAATCCGGCCCAGTAACGGCGAGAGCTAAGTCATCAGCGCAAGCCAGTTTGGTGGACAATGTTGTCGGGATATCGCTGATATAGATGTCGAAAAGACAAGGAGAAAGAATTGACCCCTGGGGGCTCCATTCTTTAAGCGTCGTCCGCGACTTTCTTGTCCGTCGCTTGTTCCGAGGACAAATCTGCGGTTGCTTAGAGTGTCCATGATGAAGGCTACCAGATATTTATCAGGTATTGTACGAAGCAGCTGCAGCCGCAGGCCTTGGTGCCATACCATGTCACAGGAAGCTGTCAAATCAATGAGTGCAACAGCAGTTTTCTGTTTAAGTTGAAAGCCGTCCTCTATCATCGAACACAATTGCAGTATTTGGTTGAAGATTGACATTCCAGCGCGCAACCCAGCCTGAAAGTCCGGTAGGCATTTTTTCAACGTAAGGCGTGATGCGACTGAGAATAGCTCGTTCCAGGGTTTTAAATGGGACACATAGCAAGGAAATCGGCCGGTAGCTCCTGGGCACTTTAGCGTCCTTGCCAGGTTTCAGGATTGCTCTGATGTTGGCTTTTCTCAATATTTTTGAAGGAGGTTGAGGAGCATGCAGGTGGAAACGAAAGCTGCTAGCCACTCCAATCCGGAGGGTCCCATCCCAGGTTATTGATAAATTATGGGTGAAAGTCGTCTGGTCCAGAGACTTTACCACACCTCATGTTATGCATGACTTGCGCCATCTCTGTGTTGCTCACTTCTTCGTATAGGTTGACATCACTATGCGTGTTAGCTGTGAGTTGGTGCACCGCTTTGTGCACAGAGATGGAACATTGACGATCCGGCTTTTTAAATCTGCCATTTTCAACCATTCGGCCGGCGATAGCATTTGCAGTGACTGGCACAGGTCTAAACTGTTTAGCCTTCGCTGTGACGCGGTTTAGAAGAGACCAGGTCTTCCGGCTTGAATGGGTAAAGTTGATCTGTTTGACTGAGTCTTCCCAGCGTTTCTTACAGTTTTTATTGCTATACGAACACAAGGAATTTGCAATTGTGTGCTGATCAGATATTGCAGCTTTCTGATACTTTTCCAGTAGATTTTGGCATTGGTCAACCCAACAAGGCGTATAATGACTTCTGCGTCCGCGAGGGACAGCTCGTTTAGCTGTATTGAGCTGCATTCGGCAGAATGCGTGGTACACCGCGCTTACGGCTTACGTCGTGGTTCTGCAACGACGGGAAATGCGCAATGCCTTCCTCGGTTAACTTGGAGAAAAGGTTCCAGTTGGCCTTTCTGAAGTTCCAGCGGAGGACTGGTTTTGATGGGAGACTATAAAAGAGGTGGTGAGTTTTTGTTGTTATAACTTCATTTATACAATCTTGTGCAAATTAATTGATGAAAGCTGTTGTTCAAGTCAGGGACCGAGTTTCTAAAAAACTTTGGGGGGGACAAAGCTTATTGTTTGCGTTTCGATGACGTCACCATGTTCACCCAACCATAGTCCGACCGTTTTGTAAAATTGGCCAAATTGGGGGCACATTATGGAATTGATACCTGGCTACGCCCATCGTGGTATAGCAACTAGTAGTGTACACAAGTATACAATGGTGCTATATCTAAATATCTAGCACTGAGCACTACATTTACTGTTAAAACACATTAATTCTGAGAGCTTAAATAGACAAAATTACACTCAAAAATTGTGATAATCAATCCAAACTTGGTCAGTTTCGATAAATAAAGTATGCTGCTACTAACAATCACGACATAGATCAAATCAAAACAAAGCACAAGATCTTTTGGTAAATACTAGCAATGGAACCAGGCGCATAGCCAGAAAGTTTATTTGGACTGGGGAAAACAACAACTGAGTTTCAACATTTAAATATTTTTGATGCTCCTTGTTTTTAGAGATCATCCATGAAACGTGTATATTTCTGGCGTTTTCTCCTGAACATTATGTTCGGATTTAAGCCGACAAATAAAAAGTTTGCTTTCATTGAATTGACAAGTTTTAAAAGTTTTGATCGTAGTCTTCCAGGCTTCTAGTTTGGATCTTTAATTTGGATCAATGCTCATAAATCTTTCTTGCAAAAAGTGCTAGTAAACCTCTCAATGCCCAATATTGCACTTGAGCAACACGTCATCACGGCCGCCATTACGATTGCGCTTATGCTGCATTTACGCGCTTCGGATGTACTCCAACACAACACGTTCAACCGAAGCTGAACAGCGACTTTGCTCTGAAGCACTGACATCCGAAATATGCCTTCTACAAAACTTTCGCGCATATAAGAAGTGGATCCCGTTGTCACCTAATTTTTGAGCAATTTATTCACGTCTGTAGTTGATAACCGTATACGATGGGGTGTTTCACCGCGTTTGAAAAATATTTGGATTTTTGATATTTCGTAAGATATTTGGCTATATTCAACTTATTCCGTAAAGCCTTTGTAGCTACTTTAAACTTACTTAATTTAAATTGTTTGATGAGATGTTGCTAAATTTAACTGACTTCATTGAAATATAAGATGGAATAAAACTGTAAACACAATAGCAAACCCAGGATTACAAAACTCATTGACTGCGCTCAGCGGCAGGTAAAGGTAGCTTAGCACTGCACGTAATTAAATTTGTACAAATCACGGGCTTCTTGAAAACATTATACCTTATCTGCGGAATTTGAAACCCTAATTGGAAAAATTTCAGATTTAGTTTCATTTTAGTCGCATGCGCTTTGCCAACAAGACAGATTGCAAGCTCAAGGATGGATATTAGGGAAGGATAGGATAAGGAAGCAGTCGCCTCGGGCCATCTTTTTCAGAGATACCGTGTCCCCCCTCTTGAGAGCTTTGCAACATTGTTTAGTTAAAAGATGATGTACCACTCTATAGCCACATTTGAGGCAGTTTCGTTGATTTGCACTAAAGTATTTCTTTGGCTTATACTTCAAATATTTTATTAACCTGAAAACTTTGGAATTGGGGTTGGCATTGCCCCGTTGTCCCCAAGTGCACTAAGCGCTGCATGACGTGTCGGAATCGGAACAGTCGAAAAATATGTTTCATCGTGTCACATAGAACTTTAATCAGCTCGATAATATTACAGAAGGAAGCCATGCAGTTCCTTCGGTCGTATACGTTTAAGAGCAGAGGTGGACAGTATGGGAGTAACTATGCATTCCGCTAAAGCTCCCCTTTTCCCGAGATACTGGGGGGCCTCACTTTGAGAGTGTCGCACTTACTGTAGCTTCTACATTGTTTTGTAAGCTGACGAACCACTCTAGAGCTACATTTAATACGCCCTGAAGCAAGTCATATACTTTTCAAAATGACGCAAAATTTATGTGCAAATGGTCTAAAGGGGTTCCCTCAAGGAAGTGTAGACAAAGAACAATCTAAAATAAAATGACTTCAAACAATTTACAAGGTAAAAAGTACTTCCACGCAGAAAAAATTCCCAGACATGTAGAAAAAGTCAACTTGATTTCAGCAATAAATTTTTGTATTAGCATGCATAAAATGTAGGGACCCTTTTTTGATGTAACAAATAGGGCTATGGCCTCTTTGACCACAAATAGTACACATGAAATATCACAAATTGTGCAATGTTTTGGGCCCACATTCTGAGATTTTGTCTCGAGCTCCTAAATTATATGACCTAGCTCAGGGGTCACCAACGTGGTGCCCGCGGGCACCAGGTCGCCCGCAAGGACCAAGTAGGTCGCCCGTAGGCCTGTTCTAAAAATATCATTAGCATGATCAATGTCTTCAAATTAACGAATGTCAATACTAAAATAATGGAAGGTAAATTGAGCAACATTTTTTATTCAGGAGTGTGTATCAAACTAGTAGCCCTTCGCATTAATCGGTACACAAGAAGTAGCTCTCAGTTTCAAAAAGATTGGTGACCCCTAACCTAGCCAATAGATGCCAGAGATGATTGGATAGTGGTTTTTCGCTACCCAATCCTATCCAGGTTTTATAAAATGGCATTCGTATCCGATTCTTGTTGCGGTTCAATCGTACTGTCCGTATCGGAAAACTATCCAAACGTGTGTCTGACTCGGAATGGAACAAAAAAACGAAAATATGCTTCCGAAGATAATAAAAAAATGATTGAGCAATGTGCAACTTTCTCCAAAAGATCAAAACTGACCAAAAATTTGTTTCACAGCCTGAATCCTCAAAATATCGAACAAAATGTTTCAGATCACATATCCTTATATGCATCCGGTTCCAGATTGAAACCACTTTCCGGACATCCGCATCGGTTGAAAACTTACTGTCTTGCGGATATCCCACGGCAGACCGGATAGTGATCATCTTTGACAGAAACCGTTATTCCAATGTGGTGTCAGGACAATAAATCAAAAATTCTGTCAAAATGGTAGAATCCATGCCAAAGCGAGTAACTAAATTCTTGTCCTTCCATTACTGTATTAGGTTTATAGAATTAGATTTGCATTGCTAGTGGTAATTGCTATAGCCTACTAGTAATTTTAAATGCAATGTATAGTTGTGAAATCTGCAAAGCAACTATGCTATGTGGATTCTTTGAGACCAACCTGCGACAATTCCAAATTATGTAATAACATTGGCAAATGGTTATACTGTAATCTAAAATTTTAAATAAAGCATATCATTTCCTTGTCATAGTATTAAAAAGGTAATGAAGCTCTTAACGAATTATGATAAGAGCAACCAATTTTTTTATCTAAAAACTCGAAAATTTGACTTTATAATTTATAACCTTTGACTTTATTTTGACCTAATAAATTTCTGCATTTGCAACTAAAACGCGGAATACAGAGCATATATTAGAAATCAAACCGATAGGTTAAAATGTTTATTCTGTTGCAATGAGCCAGAAATGAAAAATGTGAAAGACCCAATGAAAGTAGAGGTAACAAACCGTACACGAAAATCAATCCAAAAGCTCCAGGGAAATGTCAAGTGTCAATAAATATCCTGAAGTCAATGAGAATATTCTGCATTGTTATACTTCAAGATCAAGTAATACTTCACATTATTGCCTTTAAAATTTGTATATGCATCCAACAGTGGCCAAGACAACATTATAACGTCAGAGATCGCAACAAATCCATTAGTAAGTCAGAATTGCAACTAAACTTGCAAAAGCATATCAATGTCTGTTGTTGTAGCTTTAATAAAATATCGATAAAGGGAAATATTACGCTGCAAGACAATTATAACGTAACGATAATTTTGACTTTTTTTGACCTAATAACTTTTGAGTCGCTCATGGTATCAGTGTGAAATTTAGTTCGAGGACGTTTCATAAACTGTAAAAACGGCAGAAAAACTTTGAATTTGTTGATATATGTTTGCCCTATAGGGGACCGAAAACAGGTCTAGCACCAGCAATTTTTTTTCTCGCAAGGGTCCTGTAGTGGGTAGCTCAGTGCTGGCAGAATACATAGCAAGCAAATATCCGTTCATTATTATACGAAATCTAAGACTCGGTCTAACTCAGAAGAGCCCGAGTGCCAGATTCGCCACTGATTTCAAGCATGGCACATATTGACATCGGAAGGATTTTTTCCAGGGGGGTGCAATAAGGGATTATTCAAACATTTTTCTAGGGAGAACAATGCCCTCCTTCCCTCCCCTTCTGACGCCTATGATGGCACATAAACTAACAAATCATTAGAAGCACACTAAAACGCAACAAAACTACACAAACAATTTTGGTTCGGTTTATTTGTGATGGTGTTACGATATTTAGCGACATTTAGTGCTAAATGGTGTGTTTCGGTCGTCCAAGGTCATTGACCTCTCAAGGTCATCACGGGTCAAATATAAGATGGATCCACATCTGAAAATGAACTTTATGGTATATAAATTGACTGCAGAAAAGTTCATGTTTTTATCGCTTAGCGCTATTCTTCAGTTTTACAGAGCTTAATGGCTATACTATTTTAGGCGCGTGTATTGATGAAACACAAAATTTAGCAGGTTTCTATGGAACATGAGGTATATCAGGTGTGTAACGATTTTACTGTAAACATTCAGTGAGAAAAGCACATTTGAATGTACATTTGATTGTGACACATTTTCGTGTATTCACTATACAGACGGACAGACAGACAATGCTTGTTTATTTTACATGGCCAACGAAAAGACCCGGAGGTCATCAAAATAAGCTGACTATATACTTGGTTAAACTCTTAGCGATAAGTGTTACAAGAGATTTGGCTCATGTTTGCATTTCTATTTCTTTGTTTCATCGGGTAAAAAAGCTATTACTACTACAAATGTATGCTTTTTGCATTTGTAATGTTTTCAACCCATTCAACAAAAATGTGAATTCAAGCTTTCGTATTTCTTTTAGTTAAAAATCCTATTTTTTCTTATGTCTACAACAGGAAAGTCTATTTTTTGTTATGTGTACAACAGGAAAGTAAGGTAGGTGTAAGTGAGTTTCATAAACCAATAATAAGAAAAATTTCAGATCACGGCTAGTTTTTATATAGAATAATTTCCAAAGCTATGGCACTGTGCGAAATTGCTTGTTGGATAGGCTTTTTTCAAGTTCATTTTTGTCCAGGTAAGTGAACCCTCTGCATGTAGCCAGTAACTTTTATCGTTCGATGATGTGGGAGATTAATTTCAAAAATATTGAATCAAAAATGTAGCCCTCTGCGTTATGAAATTGAAAGAACCTGTAACATGCATACTGCACATACTCAAAACCGGTATTAAGCACGCCAAAAAAGGAAGTTTTCTGCAACTTAGCCCACTTACCAATTTTTCAAATTCTTGATTAACGTAGCTTGTGGCATAGTTTACCAAAACACGAGAAAAAATCTTCGTATTTCGTTTACGCCAACACCACATTCTATTTGTTGTAACGGTAGCTAAATATGTTACATCTGGTGAAAAGTGATTCAGGCAAAACGTCTTCCTCCTGAATGAAAATAAATTTCTTACATATACTTGTGTGGTTTTAGAGTAAAGGTATGAACTTGACGTTGTAGAAGCTGTGATGTCTAAATTGAAAAAAACTTAGGTTTTAAAAATCTCATCGTTTGCGCCATCGTGCATTTTGACAGTATTATGTCAAGCTGTAGAAGGTTTAACATTGCTAGAATAAACTCAAGTGAAATCTTGAGCTTGATTTACGCAATTGCACTGGAATGTACACGAAAGGACAAAGCGATGTGATAGCTAGCTAACGTCCTGTACAATAAACTAGTGTTTCCAATTCGAGGCAAAATGTTAAAACCCGGTTTCGGGTAGCTGAGAAAAGAAACCCTGGAAAACCCGGGTTTTTTCGGGTTTTGAAATTAATGCGATTTTGAGCGATAAAAACTCAATATCATTGTGAAATTACTATTGTTGGTCCCTGCGCAAATTAGCGAATTATTAAGTTAAGCACAGTTTTTCAATAATGTTTATAATACTGACGATGACAATCACAGCGCACTTTTACCATTCAGCCTGTTTCTGAGTTTTGCGACAAACAGTCCCGTGGCTGAAAACGCCCTCTTTGGTACCACTGATTTGGGTTTGATTGTAATTAAGGCATGGAACAGTTTTTCAAGGCTATTTTTGACCTTTTCTTTGTGGCCTCAAAAAGACTCATTTCCTTTATCACAATTTGTGATCGGATCTCTATCTGTGCCGGAATACTTTTGTGGTTTTCACCCTCATGGATTCTGCGCTTTGATTTCAAGTGGTTGATCAAACTTTCGGTGCTTGAACCACCTCCTTTTGTATAAATGAGCACAAATTGCGCTTTGGTGTTGGCTGAATCTTGTATAAGAAATGGCTCTAAGCTTCTTATTTTCTTTGATTACTTACGTCTTTAAACTGAATATATGATTGAAAATCTACTTAAAGCCGCTTCTGAAGGAAAGCTAAATATTTTATGGAAAGTTATTGCAAACTGAAAAGGAACGAATCGATTTTGCAAAGAATCACAGCTTGTATATGAACTAACAGATAACAGCTTATAAATGTACTAACTAGGAACTGCGGCATGCCTTTGAAAAACTACCTCACGTGGCAGTTATTTTTTAATTAGGTTAGCTAAAAGACAAAAGTTCGCGTAGACACTTATTATGTGCAAAACGACGCCACGATCCGTCTAAATAGGTCAATTGAACGAAAATATAAGCTGACCAACAACGAACGTACGATGGTCACCGAGCAAAACCCGCACCTCGTGGCTCATGCTAATAGTTGAAAGGTCAAATCTGCTAATCTGGCCGTTACACGCGCCAATCTGCAACTTCAGGGTTATAAGAATCACTATTATTTGGATGCAACAGCAATTCCAAGTTTTTTAAAATGCCCGTGTTTGGTAGTTGAAAAAAACTCGGGTTTCGGGTAGTAGAAAATAGCAAAAAAATCGGGTTTGGGGTTCCGGAAAACCCGGGTTGGAAACACTACAATAAACAAAGAAGCGCAAAGGACATGATATGAAATCTGATTTTACCTTTGGTGGTACTGAGAACATGGTTGGTAAAAGTTGCACAACAAATAACTGCAAATTTTTTTCCATAGAAACAAATTAAAAATGCCATTTCACGAAATTTGCGCCTTACGCTAACTCGTCGTAGGTATGCCAAACTTCTATTGGTAAAAAATAGCTAAACTGAATTCATCAAGCCACAGTATGTAACGTGATTCGCCCGTGTTTTGTTGATAGAATGGAAATATTCCTGTGATGCAGGAGAGTGCGAGCTTGTCGAAGTATCGCATAACCAATGCGATTTCCGTAAAATAGGCAAGGATGGTAAGTGATCAAGTGATATTCATGTGTGTGTGTGTGGACAAATGGTTGAGTGAACCTTTTGCTGAGTGAGTAAACAACAAATGTTTGAAACGTGTTGCGGGTCAATGTCTGTCATGTTAGGAACATGGGTTTTTAGACAAATTTAAATCCAAGCACTAACTCGTTCAACTAAAAAGAACTATTTTGCAAACTAAAGTCGGATCTCAGCCAAAGAAAGCTGAAGTACGCAAATTATACACAGGTCAAGCTTTGTAGAGAACCCTAAGCATGACTCACCACGGAAGGAAGTAGCTAAGTTTTGCGTGTAGGATGGTACAACGCACGATGCTACGACGTTACTTGAATATCACGTCAACAAAAAACAAATGTAACCGTGCTATAGATCAATGGCGTTATACAGTATCTAAAGCAGTGGTTCCCATTCGGTGGGTCCCGACCCCAAAGTTGGTCGAGGAGGAGTAGCTGTGGGTCGCAAACAGCAGCCTCAACAGTTTGCTGAAGTGTCGAATTTTTTGGTACTGCGCATGTGAACATTGTGCGTTACAACAGCAAAATAGAAATACGGATAGATTTTTTTTTAGTTCACATTATCTCCGTTATGATTCCTATCCAGTTTCTAATACACCGTTTCGATCAACACTATCGCAGAAATGCGCCAACACTAGAAAAAGAGAACACTGAGAGAACACTGCCCACTAATGCTGAGAGCACGTCAGTCTCGTAAACATCTGTCCTGTTGTGAATACTTGCCAGCTGAAATTCCAACAAAGCACAACCGATATTCTTGTCGTTACAGTTTCGTATTAGGCTGCATTCATTATTTTGTATACGTCATACAGTATTTCAAACTCGTAATTCCAGGACAAAGCAGCATGTAGTTAAGCAGATGACAGTCCTTACCGCAGCACGCCTTATAAGTTATTGTGATTTGCATGCGCATAAACGTTCAAAGTAACTTTCTAACGTAGTGTATGTTGCAGTTAATTCACAAACTGCAGAACTGGCACAGAAAAGCAAACCAGAGAACTTTGCCATGTTTGAAATATTGCGCTGTGTCATCGACGAATCAGGAAGTGGACTAGATAAATTTCTACATGACGAAATTTCTTAACACCTTGAAGCCCGTGTAGAACAAATGAAACGATACTTTCCTGAACCCAGTGGAGAAGATGCCGCTGATGTAAGAAATCCTTTCTCCAGTAACCCTGCTACAGAAAGTGTCCCTGACGAACTGCAAATTGACTTTTTGGATCAGCTATATCACTTTTCAGCATGAGTGTGTTATGCAGCAATCATTCCCGAACCTAACTGCGCTCGCCTTTGCATGTCTGCTTCCATTCGTTTCCACCTGCCTCTGTCACAAGTGGTGCAGGAGCTGGGGGAGAAAGCGCATCCTGTACAGCTTGATTTGTCAACCATTTGGGCGATATCACATAAAATTTGGACAAAAAGGTTTCGACATTTTTTAGCAATATTAATGAAATTATACTTCTTTGTTATTGAGTATATCATTAGACGTTTTTTGTACCGTAGAAAACACGTTAAACATTTATAAAATCAACAAACTGGTAACTTCGCGTCATACTTTGTGAGTATGACTCACTTGAAAGTTTTGGAAAAAGAGGGCATTTCATTTATGCGCTTTATTAACCCTGGAATCCTTCGGTGGGTTTATCAAACCCTAGTCAAATGCGGTGACCACGTGATACCTTCCTTAGCACGCGTCGGAGCGCTTTCCACGCTTCAGTAGCTTCATTTTTTTCTGTGACTTGTAAATAGGTACGCCTGCGGTGGTCCTCGCTCTTTTCAATTTTGCTGTGTAGGGGAAAGGTTGTGATTTCCGGTCTAGCGGACCCGACGTTATGGTTAGTGTGAGGCATAGGTGGAACCGGATCCGGAGTACCGATGTCGACTCATGCAGGAATCTGTGCTTTTCTTTCGGACCCGGATCCGTAGTTACTTTTCAGTTTCTGCAGTAGCAGGAGTCTGTGTGGTCGTTTCTTAAGCAAAAACATGGTTAAATTACGGTTGGATCGATGACTGTAGCCAGAGTCTGAACAGGAGTCCGATTCTCAAATTTGAAAAATTGCCGGACCGGGATTAAAAAATTTTGGAACAAGAGCGGAGTCGGAGTCTGAAAAAGTGACTCCGACCACCTCTAGTGTGAGGTGGCTTACGCACGCAGAACCGACGTTATGGTTAGAGGGGGCTAAGCGCCAGGTGGTTTTAAAGAGTTGAAACTCACTCAGCGCATGCTTCTACGATCTTGTTAGCAGTATACAAAAGAAGACGTTCTTCATGCCCATAAGTTTTTTGTTATGAGTAGTTCAGTTCAGACATATATGAAATCTACACTAACCCGTTTTCATCGAAAATCGTATGATATTAGAGTACAAAGTAACTTTATTTGTGCTCAAACTGCTCAATGAGTGATATTTTCAGTGTAGTTTTTGTGATAAACTTTGGTTGAACGAAATTATATATTTTTTTATTTTTGAAAACCGTGTTCAGCACACCCGTCGTTTTGGTTAGCGTGACAAAAAATTGAACCAAAATACCAAAGTATTCGAGGGTTTACACAGTGAGGGTATCACGGATACTTCTCTACTTCATATCAGTAGAGTCCATGCCACCCAAGTACAAAAAGTTCTCGTTTTAAAATTTAACTACGATGGTTGGATGAACGCATTTTGTCCTACAGTTTGTTGCATATATGTGCAGTTGAACATACAATGTTGTGAGACTCACAGCACAGTCATAATATCAATAGCACGATACATGCAGCATAAATGTCTTCAGAAAAGGAAGCGGTTTCAGGTCCACTTCAGGACTAGGCCTGAGGTTCCTTGCTGACAGCAACAACTGGAATGAGCATGGAAAACGTCAGAACTGTGAGGCTGATGCTCCGGAATACTGAGCCAGCTGGCTTCTGACAATGTTTTTGCACAGTCAAGCGTACTTTTTTCAATGGTGTTATTACGAACGAAAGTTCAAGTACCAAATTCTCTATTTTCAAGTCTGTGGCAACTTGGTAGAGGAAAACAGAATGTGCCAACAGCTCAGGGGCGTTAACCAGGTTAAATGGCTCCCGATGCAAAAAGCAGGTTTGGCGCTCCCATGTTCGAATCTGAGCTCTTTCGCAAGCAAATTTACTGTACTGCAGACAGTACTTGTGACACTGTTGGGATTTTCGGCGCCCCTATAGTGATTTGGCGCCCTAGTAGTTGTGTCTCCTTCGTTGCGCCCCTACAACAGCTACAGAAAATTTGAAAGGAGAAAGTCTGTCGCATGTAAGTTTTTCGGGAAAATTTTAAATAAATTCGGGCAAAATATCAGTTTTGCACACCCAAAAAATTGCTTGCTCTTGCACCCATGTCTATGAGGCTGGATTTTCAACCCGTCTCCATATTAAAACAATGTTAAGGAATGGACCGGACGTTGACGATGACATGAGACTGCCACTCACAAACACGTCACCACGAATTTCAAGACTAACTGCACAGACGCAATCTCAGTCGTCCCATTGATTAATATGTGCCGTTTGTTTTGCATAAGAATGGAAATATAGTAAATCTAACGTGTGAAATGAATGGCGATTTATCTTGTCCGTTGTTATTTGAACATCTTGAATTGTAGGTAACGGCTGGGGCCAAGCGTTTGCGTAAACTTCCGAATGGGGTCACGAGATCAAAAAGGTTGGGAAACACTGATCTAAAGCATTAGCTTCATTGCGATTTAGCGCGATTTAGTAGTACATACCCAGTTGGTCATCCCTCCTTCGCTTTAAACGTGCTACCTACACATAACTTTGGTTTTCACTGTCCAATTCTGTTTGTGTATTTCTTCATCTTTTTGCTGTTTTTGAAGAATAAACTGGAAAACATTCGTTAATAGCTTTTGCTGTTGAGAACAGTGGAAAAAACTTGTGTTTAACGCATGACATCACTTTTTGACGGCACTCTATTCCATCCGTGAAAAGAAAGCCTTTGTCCACCATGATCCCGCAGAAGACAGTCTTTGCCCCAACAGATTCATCACGGGTTTCTCGTACTCCGCATAGGAAATTTGTCAGTGCTATCAAAGTTATCGCATTTTACGATAAATTGGTGCGTTCCACTTAAAGCGGAACTTTCGTTACTATAATTATATCAGGGTCGTTTTCGTAAACTGCCATTACTGCAGACGTTAAGTCTACAACAAAGCGTGAGCATGCTGTTCTCTTATTTACTTGCACAATTTAGGCATGTAAATGTCAAACTGTATAAGCATGCGCAATAATGTGATCGCGTTTTTCATTTTTTCACAGCGCCTTTCTCCTGAGTGGCCAATAAGAACCTGCAGCATGATCACTGCAGTTCAATTTGCAATGTACTGATGATGATAACAGGAGTTATCGAAATGTTTGCAATATGTTGTTTGTATCATTTCCATTGGCCGTGATTGTCATTATAAGGCTATTTAGTACTTCCGCTTTTTCTTGTACAGTGAAGTAAATATAATGTTTTCGTTCAAATGAACCACTTTTGAAAAGTCATACAGTAGAGTATTCCAAAACGTTTTTAGTTTTATGGGAAAATACCGCTTCAATATGTTCAAACGTCATTTCAGAAGTTTCCAAGAAATGTCAAGTCTACGTCTACACCAATGGTTCGAATGCAATGAAGGGCAGCGATTTTGACGGTAGGTTGAAATTCCCACCGTTTTAATATAGGTTGTTTTTTCAGTGAACTCTTTGTTTCTTGCAGTTTGAAGTAGAAGTAGAGGCAAGGCTAACTATTTTCACAAGAAAAAATGTGTAAGACTATCAGAACAACCAGCGCTTACGAGCAGAGCTAACAGTATACTCCCATTTGTTTAAACCAGACAGCTAGTTTTTACTTCCCACCATTGTTTCGTACAATAATACATTAAGGTTATCGGGTGCTAATGTCTTGTATCCGAACAAGCATTGAGTACCTGTTAAGCGCCATTTTGCGTGAAACCATGTTTACCAGGGCCGGATTTAGACATGTGAAGACCCCTGGGTAGCTTCTGTGTGAAGGTCCTCAGTACCTCAATTAAATGCTATTCAAGGTCAAGGAAATTCTATTAACTCTTAGCTCTAAATATGTAATCATAAGTAAAGTCGTACATTAAACTTAGTTCAATGATTTTACAGTTGTGCTTTCATTTTGATGGTTATGGTTTTCAGTCAGCAAAAAAAGAAAAAAGAAAATAATTTCAATAAATACAAACTTTAATTTTTTCCTAATACTGTTGTTATCCTGCTCAGGTAAGCTGAGGAGAATCAAACTGTGTCAAACTTCAATTAAGTTTTTAAAAGACTTAAAAAGATTTTATTGAACCCATTTCCTCAGTAGCTGATTTTTTGAAGAGTTCTTTCAAATAGTACTGTCCAAATCTGTATAGGTTTTTATAGGTTTTGTAGTTGATGAGTAAGGAGGGAGGATGCTTGGACTACTTTGGCAGTGTTCACTTTCTGAGTGAAAAAATGGCAAATCTCATTCATGTAACCGGAGATGTATTTGGTGTAAATAAAGCAAAACTTATCTTTGTCAGGTAACAATGGGACATTTTAGCGAAACCTAGTTTGACACTTAGAACAAAGACCGAGCTCTGTAGGCCTAAATGTGATTCTCAAGGAAGTTCGTTCTCAAAACATGCTGCTTCGACCGCCTGATTTACAATAAGCCTCTTTTGATGTTATTCAGACCTGTTAAAACTTCAAAATATGGCCGTTTCACGAGATGATGCATTTCCTGAAATAGACGTATGCAAATGTTTTGGCATTTTGTAAGGCTTTTGAAGTATTCAGTACTGTGCCGGTTTTGCTGCCTTTGATTATGAATTCATTGACGAAAGCTTCTTTCTACGAGTTATACAAACCGGTCACAGGATAACAGGTCGTGTGAAAGTTCAACCCGTTATTCTTACGCTGAAATGTGTCTGGTTTGAAAACACCTACTCGCAACAAAAGTGTGCACTGGTGTGCGGCGTGTAGATGCCCAAAGGAATATCGGTTAGTTCATCTGGAAAACGAACAACTACAAAAATCAAAATGTCTCCCTCTGAAATCTCGTACTAGGGGTGTTTATCAAGATAGTTACAGTATGTACTAAAACCCCAGTTTATATCCTGCGGATAACGCGGACCAGCTTGCTTAACCTCTTCTAAGTTCATAAGTGGGCAAGGTAGGATGAAATTAGACCTGGCAAAAATCACTTTTAAAAAGGTTTAATTTTTGTGAACTTTTTTTCTGGAATATAACGCTTCTTATTACTTGATATATGCGATGTTACGTTGCGCTCTCGTCAATAAAACCACAATGAAAAAGGTTACTGCGAAACACGAAAAAGTAACGTCTCTGGTTAAAACAATTCCAAAGAAAAAACACAATTTAATGCACAAACTACCAGCGGCGCAGGCAGGAATTTTGGTCGGGAGGAGCCGGTTGCTGACGTCGTTAGAATTCAATCTTTAACTAGTTTGCACAAAGATCATTTCGATGCCAAAGCTCAATTTATGTTCTATGTCTACATTATGATGTCAAATATCTTCTACCAGTCGGCATTGAACATTTAAAGCTGATGAAAAGCACAAGCCAAAATCTTAAAAAGTTTGTTTCGGAGGGGGCCATGGCCTCCTCGACCTCATCCTGGCTGCGCTACTGCAAGCTACACTGACACTATTCTGTTGAACAACGACGAACAAACCACAAGTTCACAACTACACAAATTAAAATACCGCGACAATCACGAACAAACACAGTCAAAACAGTCAAACACAAACGCGCCTTGAAGATGTTTTGATTTTCCCTCTAATTAAGTTTTAGTTAATTCAGTTAGGTTCCTAATTGGGGTAAAACTTACTGAGATGTTAGGTCTCTGTCTCGCACGCAACTCAAAACACGGAGTTCTCCCAAAAACTTCTCAATTGACCAAAGATGGGTTTTTCAGCTTTTTGCAAGAATTGAGCAGAGCTTTAACAGAATCCGGATTGAGTTGCAGATATAACGAATACTTTGGCAGAATGCCGTTTGTGCGTGTCACACAACTTAATAAATGTTTGTATCTTTTTTTAAACTTTTTTCTTGCCAATTGCTTTTACTAGCATTCGTAGGTTACGACAGAGGACCACCGTAGGGGTGGCTAGCTCTTCACAGAGCGACCCGTGTCAACCTGTTTTCCCGCGAGTGCAACAAGGGCTGTGTGTGACGTCACATTGCAGTTGGAATACCCGACCTTCAATGCCTCGTTGATTGTTGCCCGTGACAGCTACATAGGAATTTGATTTATTCATGCGTTTTCCCAGTTGTTTAACACAGACTGCTTAGAAACACGTATGGCTTCTCTGCGGGCTTAAAACATCCAAGTTGTATAAGTTCAATTTTACCACAATTCACGTATAGGTTCGTGCACGTTGAGCTGTGAGCGAACCAAAGGCTGTTTGTTCTCTTTATTTTGGCTGAATGAATTTTTGCACCGGTTATAAAATACTGTATTGCTTAGCTCAGTGGTCCCAGTTAACCATGCTGCAAATCTGCAATTTGAAGCCAGGTGCCATAATCGTGCTTCACCGCTCCGACGCTTCTAATGACGCGTATGTGCTTACAGAAAATGCGCGATAATCACTTCGCGTTCAGACTTTGCAAAGCTACATGCATTAAGACGATTTAAGGCGTTTCTTTACGCGTGTACAACAACTTCGAAAATCAAATGTATGTGCGATCAACTAGAGCACTGCGTATAGGTTTTAACAATACATTGCGATCTGTGCGTTATTAAATTTTCCTTTGCGTGAAAACACTTTTTACCGATTAAACATTACAGAAAGCGATGAGATAAAATAAAACAACACACAACAATACACACGAAACGCTTGTACGACTTCCGTTGCAAATCACAAATTCCCGAAACGATTTTACTGTCGGTTGCAGTTGCTGAAAGCTGCATTGTCCATCCTGGGGTGGCATGCATTTTCAAGTCACGCTTCAACGAAGAAGCGTGCGTAATTTCTTAGTTGAAACAGAAAAATAACATTTGTTTAAAGCAGGGTTTTTTTAAGGCATTTTAGAGACCCGATTCGGGTCTCGAGAATTTCAAATCGGGTCTCTAGAATCAGAGAAAATTAACATCGGGTCCCTAAAATCCAGAGAAAATCGGGTCCCTAGAATCAGTGAATTTGGGTCACTACAGATCCATAGCGGGTACCTAATATTTTCCTTAAGAAAAACCTGGTTTAAAGAGTTAATTTAAACAATCCATGTTGTATGCCTGCCGAGCCTACTATGAACTTTTACGAAACATGCTCGTCGGTCGTATTTGACATGCAACAGCGGCACGAAAGAAAAAATGTTGGACTTTGAACTGTAAAGCCCGTGCCTTTTACACAGGTTGCAGAAAGCTGCATGGCTTTCCATGCAATGCCGTGGCAAGGTAACCCCGTACCCCCCGGTCGGGGGGGCCGACCATTCGTAGGAACCCCACAATGTATAGTGTATTAGAAAGTTAGAGCTGTCTCTCTACCCTTGACTTTTACTCTTCTAGTTTTTACCTTCAATGCAGAGCCGGTAGATTAAGCATGTAATATCATGATTCGTTAATTTCGAAAAAGAATTGCGGACGTTCGGACACTATAGCAGTATTTTGTAAA
>JGI24021J15306_10002263_pt1 | contig 20508 bp, 13 predicted proteins | sample Ectturendosymbi1_FD_15306 | JGI IMG/M metagenome (IMG submission 15306)
CTTTGCATTTCACTTCCGCAACGTCATTGTTCAGCGCCTTAGAGCGACATGTCGGATTTCGGCGCTTTATAAATGCATGAATTATTATTATTATTATTAAAAATAATGAGAAATGCACGGTGATGAAAAATGTACAAACTTCAAGACAATGTTACATAGGCATGGTGAAGCACCCACGGATGAACTAAAGCAGTGTTTCTCAACCTTTTTCAGCTTGTGAACCAATTGTATTGACAACATTTTGTGTGACCCGTTACGAGATATTGCGGTAAACCACAAAAAATTGAGATGTGAGAAAGAAACACACCAATAACAGCGGATGCAACTTTCCGTTAATGGGAACTTTTGTATGCCCATTAGACATGGTGATATCAAATAAATGGAAAATCTGATAATTTTCAAGAAACTTTTCAGTTAAATTCTTTCAAATTGTAAAATTTTGAAAGGCATCTTGGCCCTCATGAAAGAATTTCGCGGCAAACTGGACACCTACAAAGCTGTGCAGTGTTCATTTGGATCATGTTTTCTTACAATTCGGATTAGTGTGACTTTGTAACCGTAATTGTACATCAACTATAATTTTGTTGCAGATTGGGTTTTTCTGCTCATCATTTGGCACATCTGTTGTGACCGGATGTCACATTTTTTGGTTTGCAGCCGTGCGATTTGTTTCCATCAAATGGCCACTTTTGTATCACGAAATACACAAATGGAACGTAACTGTAAGTTTACCAGCACTTTCTTTGGTGTTCTTGGGTGTTTTTTGTAGGTTTCCATTGAAATGTAAAAGTGCAAAAGAGTCTTAATTTTCGAATGGAAACAGCAATTGTCGATTGCAAATTTAAATTTTTGATAGATATTCGATTACAAGATAGGTTACTTAAAGTTGACCAAACAACTGCCATGACTCAAAGCTGATAAAGAAGACACTTTTCAAACTTGTTTTTTTTGTGAAAAGAACATTTGCACTTTAAAACACGTTTGTCAGACCTATTTGTGTGCTTGTATGCACGTCTGTAATTGTGTATGTCTGAGTGAAATTGTGTGAAAATATCAAACAGTTTTGTGAACACAGATGGTTTCAGCAGCTATTTGGATCATTGCATCTGTTGCCATTATTGTCATCTTGGCGTTGCAAATAAGCGATAATTTGTCCACGTGAGTAAGTTCTGATATTTTTTTGTAAGTGAGGGCGTAGGACAGAACTTTTCGGCCTTATTATTTAATGCAAAGGAAACAAACAACCTTACGCAAGCTTGAAACAATTTATGCAGGTTTTGCAATGAAAGTTTGTTTTAATGGTTTTCATCTTTTCTACAAAAGCAACGTTTCAGCTCCTACATTTGATTTGAACGTCACGTTTGTTTCAGGAAGCCCTAAGTTTAGTCACGTAGTTTGACTTTGAGGGCCTGCAGACATAATGAATTGTTCAAAGTGTTTTTTCTGTTTGATAATACCACGGATGCTTCCCGTATTTCGACTTTTATAAACGCAACAATATAATTCTTTTGCTTGTGTTGCGTGAAAGTCGCTAATCCACACATGTGTGCAATGAGATAAGGACAAACCACCCGTATTCTCACTAGCGACTTCTTATCACTTTCTTCTTGGGCAAACTTTTTTTAACAAAGGAAGGAGTTACTGTATATTTTGTTGACATATCCGGTAGAAGTTCATGTACCGACTGAATATCTCATTTTCATGACATGTTTACATTGCTCTGAGCTCTGACCGCTTGAGTCCATCTGTCTCCGCAAGTTTTAAACACTTTGCTGCGGCAAACAAGCAGCTACCTGTGAAGTAGTTGTTCGTTCTGTTTTGTTGCGATTGTTTTTGCTTCCACGAGCACTGAGCCAAACACCGACACTTGCAGTACTAATCGTTGGTAACCGAACATATTATAAATAATTTCACCAACCGTGTTTTCTAGATTACAAGGAGCAAAACTTGCAAGTGTCTACCTCTCTCTTTCCATCCTAATGTGCGCTCTCATTACCATTTGCAGTTTGTCAACTGGATTGGAAATAATACACCGACGGTCAAGGAGGTTGAAACTTGTAGGTAAGCAGTGGGGTAACTGACGGGGGCAGGGGACGAAACGGTCTCCTGGCAAGCTAAATGTAGAAACAAGCTCCTACTTAGCTTATAATTTGGTTTTAGTATTCAAAGCCTTTTAATTTTACATGCTTTTTTAATTTTTTATTTCAATGGCTTTTAAATTTTTATCTGGATTTTAAAGTATTTTTATTCTTCACTATTGTTGTAAAATGTACAGTACAAACAGTTATCTAGCTTTGGTGAACCAAGCTTGCAGAAATATTTACCAAGCTTCACTGGAATGTTTAATTTTTCCTCTACGTTTGATATCAATATCGTTGCATTGCATTAAAACTAGTGAGGAGGTTAAGGTCAGTTCAAGGTTTTAAATTGAAGTCACAAAAAACGGTATAATGTACGGTTTCAACGCAGGCCAAAGCACGGAAAACACGACGAGCAATGTCTTTGAGGGAAGACAAAGAAGCAAAGAGAACCAAGCTATATTTCAGCTTTTCGTTGTTGTCGGATCCTTTTACTTTGCTTGGATACCAATGGCAGGTTGGGATGTGTCGTTTGGCATTATGAAAGTCTGGTTTTGGCGCACCACTGAACTTCTCTCCCAGAATCCTCTCGAGTAGCTTTTGCTTGTTAAGTGTCGTAGGCCTTGTAACTTTTTTCCGTGTTAAGCTGGCGTCTGCTGAAACTAAGCTCTTTTATTAATGATCACCAGGGCCAATTTTTTATGACCTAAAAAATTGGTAATATGACTTTAATGTTCAGAAAATATGAATTTATACGACGAAACAAAAATGACTGAGCTAGAACATAAATCTACTGTATAAAGAAGCGAAAATAGGTATAAGAGATGGTAGCCCCATGGTTTTTTGAAGCCCCACTAATATAAAGAGCTGGGTGAAAACACGAGCAAAATATATAGTTTGCTTTGAAACAAATTGAAAACATGCATGGACATTGAACCTTGACTTATATTTTGGTGTCATAAAGAACATGCATTTTTAGGCAGTGCATTACATTTCATCCAAATAACTTGGTTCACCTACGTATTTGCCAACATTCGTAGGGTGCCCAAGTGGGTTCAGTTTTCAATATGCAGCTGAGACCTAGAGATATAGTAGTTTCGCCTGATATTTTTAGGTTGTTTTAAGGGTTTCCTTAGTGAATCAGGGTGAAAATATGCAAAATATGACTTTATGGCCTAACATGGAAAATATGACTTTTTATGACTTTATAACGTTTGTTATAGACTTCGTAGGGGTGCGATTTTTGTTTTAAAATTCGTTTCACAGCTTCCTGGAGCACAGAAAATAATATGTTTATTATGACGTTAAATGGCCGTAATGATCACTTGCTGCCGTGTAATTCAGGCGTATTTCTGTACAAGTACTCGTGCCCGGCGTGTCTGTCAATACACACCAAGACCAGACTGTTCATGGCGGAGTATATTTGCCTGCGAATAAGCGAATGCCTGAATCCGGTTTTGTACAACGTCGCTTCCGGGTAGGTGAGAAAGGCGCTAAGCCAATCACTTTCGTCTCGAAGGTAAATCACCAGCCAAGTGTTTCGTTTTCTTGACCGAGGTTTTAATGCAGTTGGGCAACAGGTAGATGAGCAACACTTTCGTTTAATGGCGGCAAGTCAGCAACGAATCCTGTTCTTTAAGCAGTTGCAGGAACATTGCATAAAGCAGTAACGTTTTTGTTTTATGCAATCATTCCTAATGTTGGTGTTCTTCGTCTTTAAACTGCCTGAGTTGCAATCGTTATCGCGCTTTCAGTTTCCGAAATTTTTTCTTACTTTGCAGAACACTGAAATGTCAATTTAATTCTATCGAGCTTTGATGTTTTATCTATATTAAAGTAGAAGAGGAACGTACAACTTAGTTTTACTTCTTGCTGAAGTGCGACATATGTGCTTGTAAGCATATTTTGGGTGTACAATTTTTGGATATGTTACACCCCCATTGTATACTGTTGAGCATCCACTTGAAGATATTTAGTGATATTTTAGAAGAATGTGCTCTAGCTAAAGAATAACATGCAAGGCGATTTTTTTGCAGCCGAAATTACATAAACGAAGTGTGATAGGTCATATTATTTCAATGCTTGATAAAGTGCTGCTGTTCTTTCATGCGCATATAAACACTTTCCGCTGATGTCTGTAACATATTTTTGCAGCAACATGAGACAGGAAACAAAGAAGCTTCTTCAAGCCCTTGCTTTTAATTTCGAGATGTTGATCTTTTCTAAACAAGAAAGGCCTCACTTGGCGCAAACTGTTGCCGGTATACACATTAACCGATGGTGAAGAGCAAGGGAAAATCGAAAATATGCCAGGATCATTTTATATGAACTCGATCTTCTGCATCACATGTTTTTCTAATTTCACTGTTTACAACTTTTTTTACAGAAGTTATGTACGAGAACATTACAAGCTGTTCTTTGTGCATTAATGGCGTAGTGGCACGTCTGATGCTGTTTTACTATAGAGCTGGTAGAGTGTTCCCACGAGAAGTATGACATGTATTCCTTTGACTGCGTTTGTCAATGTGGGTGATTTGACGTGTACTAAGTTCTTTATTTCGCCTTTTATTTTGTCCTCTTAATGTGGATTAAGAAATAAAAATGAGTTTGCGACTGTACTGCAATTGATTATTACCCAAACAAAAATTCTTAACATTTTTGTGATTACACGTGATTTGCAGTTGCTTGTTTCTTTTGAATAGAACCTTCCATACAAATGCTTGTTATAGTATTCAGCTGCTTGGATTGAAAATTGCAGTTAACACTCGGACAGAGAGATAGTGAGTTTTCATGCCGTTCGCGAAACGAATGTCAGTGAGCAGACGAAATGAGCAGGGAAACACTGCAACAGATGAAGAATCTTAACTGCGCTGCTTGGTTGATATCTTGAGTGACAGAAAATACAACAGAACGACTGACTATTTATTGCAAAGGTCAACACTGCAAGTTCTAGTGCTCAGTCCACACAACACGAGTGATTACAATTAGTCGTTCTTGCATTTAACAAGAGGTGCGGAGCGTCATATTTCAGGAAAGGTTCGTGTTTCAACATAAGTGAACAAACGGCGCTTCAAAGAACTTTCAATCTCTTGAACGATATTATTCACTATTTCTTTGAATTGAAAGACAGAACCTGCGAATTTTCTGATTCCAGCTGAACAGGATTAACAAATAAAGTTGATCAGAGCAAGAAAACGATAATTTCTGTCTGTGAAAGAAGAACTAAGAAGCGTAACACAACCAGATGAATGCTCTTTTCGACTTTTTTGTGACGCTATGGGAAAAACCTGAATAATGCTCAGCTTTATGAATTTCAACTAAAACTTTTCCAAGCATTAAATGTACCGTTGGCAAAAATGAAAGACATTTTTACTGACTTTTGTGACGTTGTTGTAAATTAAAAGGCAGAAACAGCATGCAAAAGGCAATGCCGTTTGTGTTGCTTGTTACGGAGGGTACGTTGGTGATTTACGAGCGCAATCTTATCTGTTTGATTGTTTTTATCGTTTTTATGTCAAGAATAGTTTTTATCAGACGTTCTGGATTTCCACGAACGTACGGATATTATTTTGGTTTTGCAAACAAACTTGATGAGCATGCAGACGTGGAAAAAAGTTTAAATAACTGTAAGTACTTTCGCTTCGCAAAAATGTGGAGCTAGTTCAATGATGAAACCTTAAATAATGAAAAGATTTTTTAAATTTAAACCTCAAACACATCAACGAGGAAAATATTTTTAATTTACATCTCATACAAACCTTGCAACATGAGCATGTTTCTTCCGACAGGACGTTTTTTGTAAATAGTATCGAATGAGTTGAAAAATCCCTAGGTTCAGCAGACACTGTTCAAACAAAGGTAACTTGTGCTGGTGGTAAAATTTTGCTTGAAGTGCCTCCGTCGGCAATTGACCAAGTTTGCATTTGATAAATGTTTTTGTGAACGTCAAGCTGGAACACGAACAAAATGTGCTTCAAATGGGTCAATGAAATTTTACAGGTTTGTATTAAAAATTGTTTTCTTTGCGCAAAGGTTTATGCAACTAACCAGTAATGCGTTTACGAGGGAAGCACTTGCCTCGGGCCCCCCTTTCAGGAGCCCCATCGAGGTGTTTTGCGCATAAATTTTACTCAGTTTTAGTGAAAAACTTATTATCCACTCATTTAATACATCGAAGCTAATCATAAGTAATTACTCTGTCTTCAAAGGGCCCCAACAGCAACTGCAATGTGTAAGTACTCTGCTTTCAAAGGGGCCCTTACATCAGCTGTAATGTGTAAGTAGGCTATTCTGCTTTCAAAGGGGTCCTCACCCGCCACTGTAATGGGCAAGTAGGCTGCTTTCAAAGGCCCGCAGCATCTCTAATGTGTAATTAAGGAAAAGATTCAAACCAACTACAATATGTAAAGAAACTGTGGTTTAAAATTTGTTCCAAAAATTTATGAACAGACCCCATGAAGTAAGAGCAAAATTTATACCAAATGATAATTTTTATCGCTGTCAGAGAATGACGATTCTCATGAAATAGTGTAGCAGTGTTTGCAAAAAGGCATACGATGAATTATTTGCTACTTTTGTAGCTTTTCAAACAACTAGTATCATTACAGGATGAAGGCAGCTCTGACTCATCCAGCCTAAAAGCTTTTCAAAACAAGTCTCTGGTTGTATGTTTTTGCGTGTTTACCATGTTCTTGGATGTAGGTAAAAGGATGAAATTTGAAACAAATTTTTTGTTTTGAATATGCTTGGCTGTTGCCTGTGGTTTTATGGAATCCCTTAAGGACATGGCTGTGAATAAATTCAGGAGACTAAGAATTTTTCATAGGGAAAATGTGTCATAAACTTTCTAGTTTATTGCTGGGTGAATGCAGAGAAATGGGACGCAAAACTAAAGAGATGGGGCGATGCAGTCCTGTCACCATTGGGGGCTTTGGTGGGCTTAGCCCCCCCAAACAAAGCTCCGACCCCCCAAACTGAAATATGAAACACTATAAATAAATACAGTTTTTGCTTTCAAGCCCCCTGCACAAACGTAAAGCCCCCTACTGAAGGCTTTCAGGCTGCGGTTCTGGTGCGATGCCAACTTGCTATCGCTTAGCTATTATGTGTTGTTAGCTTTGTCTTCCCAATTTTCAGTGTTTTTTAAGTTGTGTGTCATGAATACCTTTGTGCATTATCTGTTAAGTTGATCATACCGTAGTCTCAAGAACGAGTCCTTAGTTGACCCGCATATCCACCTCCTCAAAAGGTCTTATCAGGGTTGGCTGGGTATGATGACGTCATCAGATCCCCGCTTTTCAGCCTTGCCTCGGGTCTCCAACCCTAAGCCCACCATTGGCTGCACAAATTGGATGGCACCGCATCAGCGTCGAAACGCGGGCGTTGAAGATTTTCGAGACCTTGTGCAATAATTCCTGTCAGTTTCCAAGCGTTTTGAAAAATTTGATTGCTGAAAATTCTGTGAACTGTCTATCTGCTTGGAGAATTCGTGGATCGTCAGCTGACAGCTGTACATAAGAGCCTTTTGCACTCCACCTCTGGCAAGAAAGCTGTTCCGAGTGAAATGTTGCACACCCCAAATCGCATCGACATTCGTGGCTATTTTGTGAGTCAAAGATCTTCACTTCAGAAAAAAGCAGTGGCAAAATATGGGTCGTCCAGAAAGAGCGTCTTTATCTGTGAACAATGCTGTAGACGCTGTAGCTTCTAAAACAACTGAAACAGAAAAGAGATGGTGTAGAGGTCTGGTCTGATGACTCACCAAAACATTAAATCGAGAAACCGCCCGCGAGTGACTCAAGCATTTCGACAGGACAAGGTACATGTGGTGCTCGCGCCTAGGGCTGGATTCAAGTCACATAAATTTATTGTTTAAGTGGTAAGTAATTTCTAACAAATTCCTTAAGTGATTCAAGCAAACCATCATTTATATTTAAGAACATTCAAGTACATATAAATAATTGCCGTTATTAAATCACAAAATGGGCGGTTCAGACAAAATTCGCGCTTGTTGGCCGCGATTCAATTTAATGGAACGAGCTTCTAGCTCCAAATCGTAATCACGATGACAATCAACAATTGTGACTCACAAAGCGCTCTGCATGGCAAGAAACCTTTTCGACTCAATAGCTGATTTTATGTGCGATGATGCATGTGATGTATAATATTGCGTTTACAGCAACAGATGTGGCTTCTAAAATCTTAACTTTTCTAAAAGCGAATTACGTAAAATACCAAGCAATGGAAAAATTACTTAATCAAGTAATAAGTAAAAGTTTTCAAGTGAGCAATTAAGTAATTACTTATGACAATGCGGAAATTCCAACGTGCAGCTCTGTGACAAGCTGTCAACCGTTGTGAACGCTGAAGGATCGAAAGTTGAACCTGCTGCAAAAAGTTTCTTCAAGCTACTGACAGTTGTGAAAATTTGAACTCTGCACAGCGTGCAGTCAGTTCTTCAAAATGAAAAACCTGAATTCCCGCAGTCGTTCTGCGCAAGAAGTTGAATACAGTCAAATACAATTTCAAAGCAAACACTTTTCCGTTTTCGGGTTCGGAACGAGTATCTTTGCTTCGACAAAATTTCCCGTTGTATCTGTTGTTCTGAAATCTCTGCAGGAAGGTTTCAGACTTACCGTTTGTCTTCCTATGTTGCATACTAAGTGTTTCTGTGATTGTCCCGCCGCCGTGTGATCGTGCAATGTGCAGATTCCTGTTTGACCGAAGTGGACTGTCTTCTGGTGCCCGTGTCAATCCTTTTGAACAGAAACATGCGTCCGAAAGAGAGGAATCCGAGACTTCGTATCAACACAGCAGTGCAAATCCAACTGTGGCTACAACTGGTGTGTTTGCCCCGCCCCTGAAGTAAACTCACGTCGCCAGCATATTTGGCAGCAAAGACTTTGACTAGTGAACGGCAGTTATGCGTCTAAGTTCGTTCGACACTTCCATTGCAGGAAACGACTTCAAAAAGATGCAACATTGGACAATCTCTGCTGATGTCGGCAAATGCAGTGGCGCCTGTTCATTTTGTCAGTGCTCAAAAAGAGGCGCGAAAGACATTAAAAGCGCACGAAGTAAGCCGTCGTTTCTCTGGTGCACAGGAGTGTAGCATGGAGTCAGGGGCGTAACAAGATCAGATGGCGTACTCGGCAAGAATTAAGTTTGGCGCTCCCATATTCGAAAGGTCTTTCGGGAGCAAATTTACTGTATTGAAAAAAATACTTATGACATTGTTGGGACTTTTTGGCACCCTCCGCAGTTATTCAGCGCCCAGGAATTGTGTCCCCCTTGTTACGCTCCTGCATGGAGTGGACGACTCATCGATCACACCATTAAGGCATTCCTCAATACCCGCGATTGTGCTTGTCAAAATGGAAATCTACAGCGACAGATGCCCGTCTGTAGGAGCATGCCCTGAAGCACAACCCGCTAACAAACCACGCAACATGAATAATAGCTCAAAGATGTCCACCGTTCATTGTTTGCACCCTTATCTCTCTTGACGACAAACACTGAATGCTAACAGTTTCCGTTCTCAGCAAAACGGTATCGTCAAACGACCAACCAAAAACTGTTTCTTGACCGCAAGCGCAATTTGGGCGATTGATGCGAGCTGCGCCTTCGATGCAAAGGTGATTGTGCATTGAATCAACTTCGCGGTTTGGCTGTGATAATGACTGTTCCATTTTTGCAGAGAAGGCCGTGGTTGTGCTGCACCAAAGAGCTGTGTTTTTCTTGCAGGACAAGCAATACCCTCGAACTGTTGCTACGAGCTTCATAAACTTTGGACTGTTTTTTTGCTGGTAACGCATGGCTTGGCTAGCCATGAATAATAATGGACTTTCTCCTTCCTGACGTCGATGAGCTTGTCTCAGTGGAGGCCAACTTGACGCGACTGCCTCGAACTTTTGGTCCTTGTGTGCGTATCATTACTTGCGTCGCGTAAAAATCGTAGTCATGCGTCTTACGATTGTGGGGGTTGTTAAAGGCCCGCTACGACAATGAACCGAATTGACATGGCATAACCGACCCCACTGCGTTGCTACATGCTGTGTTTTACTTCGTCACCAAATTGAACGTGCGCCTTTACCAGGCTCAAAGGATCGTGGCACATTTAGCACCCCACAATAGCGTTATTTGAAAGCATTTGACGTAGGCTGTGTTGCCGCCTTTCCGGGCGCGACGATCGATGCTCCCTTGTGTCCCTTAGAGCAGTTTGTGATGACTGTACGACTTGTTTTCTGTTTCTCCGCGTGAAAAACGCGCCATTAGTTTTCCACTCCATCTAGTTGCCAGTGAGAGACATTTTCAGGTCTACGTGCAGGGTTGTAGTGAACGGGAACGTATGGAAATGGCGTTCCCGCACTTTTTTCATGTTTTGCTTTAAAATGAGTTTGTAGCTGTTTTAAAATAGCTGTTTTTTTGAGTGCGTTCCCACACCCCGTTTGTTAGCACTACATCCCTGCTTAAGCGTACAGTTGAAGTTCTGCCATTCGAAACAGCGAACCTAATAAACTAAAGATATAAATTCTAAGCTGTAGAACCTACATCGTTTGTGTATATACCTATACCTTCATTGTTTGTTGTTGGAAAATTAGCGCGCATTTGGAGTTTGCCACTTGATGTTGAAGTATTTGTAGTTGGATGACAGCCGTCCGTTTGAGCTGCGCATTATTTCATTGCAATAACCGCAATCTTACGCTTTTCTATTGTTAATTGTTTGCCCAGCGCTCGGCTAACTGCGACAGTGAAGTCTGTTCGCTCAGTTTAAACTGAGTTTGATAGAATGCTTATTTTGTTTCTATTGTGTTTCAGAAACCATATTCGATGATCAATCGCTGTTGAGTTTGTTGCTGAAAGTGTGACAAGTGTTTCCTCTGGTCATCTTCCGTTCCGTAAGCAATTGCTGTAGGACAGCGCTTCTCAACCAGTGGCCCACGGTCTACTGGTGGTCCGCGAAGTTCGTTTAGGAGGGCCACGAAACATTTGAAAATTATACGATATTCCAGTATTTAGTTAAAACGTTTCTTAAAAATTATCCGATTTTCTGTTGCTTAGATCGGGAAATCATATGAAATTTAATGAGCAAGCTCAAGTTTTCCATAAACAGCAAATTGCAGCGTTGCTCATGGTCTGGTTCATTTTCATGTTCCAATTGTATCGTTATTGCTTTACCGCAATATCTCAATATCTCAAAATCTCACAGTATAATGTGAGTCGCAACCTGAAAAAGTTTGAGACGCACTGCTGCAGGGAATACGAGGCTGCAGTTCTGCTAATGCGCGGAATTTGTGACGTGTCAAGAGTAGGAGAGAGGTTGTTGGATGCGATTTAAAACTCTGTGGGTGCTGCACTCCACAGCTCGCAATTGTAGCAGGCAAACTGAACATAAAGATGGAAGTTGTGAATTGAGACGTTAACTTTCTCTGCTGTTGTACTGAGTGCATTCAGGCAAACAGTTCACTCATCTAAACTTCACCAGCTGTGGCACTTGGAAATAAGCATAATGCAGTATTGCTTATAGATTCAGCGCCCATATGCATTAACACTTCGTCGCAAAAACAATAGTCGCTTTTGAAATTTTTACATGGTTGCATGAATACGAATACTGAATAAAATTGCAACACATAAAATTTGTTATAAAAGACTTTTACTCATGGAGAAACTCAATTGTTTCAGCCACTCAATTTATCTACTGTAAAGATGGTTTGCAGCTAAATTTTGAAATGAATTGAAGTTTACGAAAGTGACAAACAAGACCGTTTTGGTCCTTTTGGTGATTTTAACAAATCTGTGTAAAGGTTGAAGATTCTTTTTCGTGGAAATGCCCAAAAAACTCGGTGCCGTGAAAAATTCTCTTTGTGCGTACGGGGCAAAGTTTTGCCACTGCATCAAAATCAAAACAAATTAAAAAGTAATGTTTGACCAGTTAAGATGGCCAAAGCCAACCATGTTTGACTTATGAGCAGCAGTGTAGTACTACAAAAAAACGCCGTTCCCAGCCGTTCGCACCCCACTACACCCCTAATTTAGGTTAAAACCGAACTCTCATACCAAATATCGCTCAGATGCCCTCACACGTCAAAAGCTTCTTTATTTCTCGCAGTCCACTCAGGCAAGCTGTAACCTACTCCGCAACGGCCGGAAAACTCAAAAATATTTACTCCTCCGAAACGAAGATAGCTGAGTTACGATAAATGCAAACAATCAGACGAAGCGTGGAGTACGAAATGCCGTGGTTGATGTCACAAACAGCAATTACACAACCATGCTACGGTGCTATACACGAGGTAATTTGTCATTTAAATTTTTATACTGATACAGGCGCTACACGTAAAATCGAAATGAAAAATCTAAATCTTCAAGTAACGCTACCAGTGCAAAAAGGTGTTCCGTTCCCGCCCCACCACACCCCAAGGAATTCCACACCCCAAGGAATTCCACCCCAAGGAATTCCGTTCCCGCCCCACCACACCCCTGCTTATGAGGCAATTTTGGCCATAACTCGCCGAACGATTGCGCAAGAGAGTCATTGAAGATGAGATAAGATGCGGATTTTTGTGTACTTTCTCATAAACAAAGCATAACAACCGCCTCTGCACTTGAAAGTTTTTCATGACGTCACAGAGACTTCATTGTGACGTCACACGGCCAGGCAAAATTTCAAACACAAGCACGTACAATTGCAACAACACTGAACCAAACGCGAATTGAATTTTTTGGTTTTCCCGATTTTTTGTGTGTCAGTGCAAATCAACTTCCCACGTCCCAAGTGAATCCGCCTAAACCCTGATAAAAGCAACTTCGGTCCAATACCTGGAACAGGTTTTTGCGGAAGGAAGCCAATATTAACCGGTACAGGGAGTATTTCCAGACCACAGTCTTATGATAATAAAGAAGCAAACACAGCAGTGTCCATTTTGGGAAACTCATGAAAATAATATGTAATTCTGGGGTTCTGGAACTGCAACGCTATGTCAAACATGGGTGGTCACCATTTTCAAAGACTCGAGTTGCAAAAGTATCATTACGGGTCAAAGATTTTGGGAAACCTAAAAGAACTATTTTCTGAAGACTGGATTCGTCGAAAATGATCACCAACAACCTTGACTCAGATCAACATTTTGAGAATAAGTTTCTGAGTTTGTTCGGTTAGTATAGTTTTCTCTCCATTCCCGGCTTTCGTTCGTGGTAACTGCACCATCCATACTTTGGCTCCATCGGCTTCACACCGTTGCACAAGTTGGCACAACAAAAATCCCCTAATGCAGCACCAACAGATATGATGAAACAAGTTTCAACAGATATGGCACTGGTGATCACTTTGGTGCATTTTGCAGCAGCGAAAGCTTTCTTAATTTTCAGAAACTGTTGTAAGAGCCTGTCGTTGGACAATTATGTGTTGTTGCAGAATTTCATCCAAAGTACTGTACAACAGCTTCGTTTAAAATTACCACAATCTACCCTGCAAAAAAAGAAAACAAAGGGCGTATCTAAAAAATAACAGGCCTTTAAACATACGCAAATCACACCGCCACGCTTACAACTAAAAATATGCACACATTAGCATTGCGAAAGTTTCATTCGCGCCACTGCAGGTGCTACGAGACCCACTCTCCATATCTTATAGGAGCTTTTCTGAAGCGTGTAGACGTCCTCGGAGGCATAGAAATATCCCACGCTGACTGGTTATCTACGCCAGACGATCCATCGTCAGGCTCCTTGTCCACAGACGTAATAGTCACTTCTTGCTCTCTGTCAGGTTCTGCAACAGAACGTTCTGAAAAATTATCTGCAGGGGTCTCGAAGGATGGATGAGAGGATGTATCCAATGATGGACATGGACACAAATCCTTGATCGAAACGTTTGACTCCTTTCCATCAGGAAGAGAGTTTAAGCAAACTTAGGATTGGCTTCCAACAATACAACTTCTTCGCAGGGAGGTTCACTTTTGTTTCGAATAAATTTTCGCAACATGACAGGTCCTGGCTGCATCATCCAACTCGGCAGAGATCGCCCAAGCATAGAGCGTCGATCGAAGTGAATAAAACCTTTGTGGGGCGTAGCATTCGTAGCTGTGCATAGAAAAGACCCTACGGAGTGCAGAGCTTCCGGAAGGACAGTGTCCCACTCCTGTTCAGACAAGCTTTTGTCGGGGCATTAATTTGACTGTATGCCACATGGTCTGGTTGATGCATTCGCTCTGGGAATTTTCTTGAGGGTGGTAGGGAGTGCTCTGACTGGTAGCTATTCCTCGAGGTTATAAATAATGTTACAGAGCTGCAGACATAAAGGAAGAACCTCTATCACTGTGCATATCAGGGGTGGGGAACCTGCGGCCCTCGCGAACATTTGGTATGGCCCGCACCTGAATATTCGTTATTCAAGTTAAAGTACAACATCATGTCAAAACGAAGCAGCATAATAAGCAGGTACTTAGATAGTAATTCAAAAGAAGTCACTCTTCCTCATATTTGATAAAGGTATGATTTTATGATAAAATCACTTGAATTTGCTGCCTGCCAGCGATAATGCACAATTCATGCGGCCCGCGATAGTAATTAGGTTCCCCATCCCCTGGTGTATTTACTGAGGATAACCGAATAGACAATAGAACAAACCGACGCGAAATATGTTTGATGACAGTAGAAGTCAGTTGATCGCGACATGCGAATGCAAATGGGAACCTCGAGTATTCGTCAACAATAATAAGTACATATGGATTTGCACCTTCTACAGGGCCTTTGAAATCAATTGAGCGTCTCTCCCAAAAGGTGAGTAGCTTTTATCAGTGGGGCCACTTCGTACTTTTTGTTTTTTTTACAAAAAAGGTTTGAGTTCCGCACAGACGCGGCAACAGCGACAAACTTCGCGGACATCTGAAGCTGAAAATAGAAGATTCCTAGTGCGCACCCGGATGGCCAAGTTGTCTGTGCATGCCTGTACTGTAAGATCGGGCGATGAGCTTTGAGCCGTATTGAGAGTTACTGACGACGTCACAGAGGAGCGAGACAGCGCATCGGACACCATCGGGCACAAAGTTATCGACCAGGACAATGAACGATATCGATATCGTACTCGAAATTTCGCAATTCGGCACGCGACACCCGAATTTTGATGTTCGTGTTTTTTCCGCGACCTAGTTGGCGAAAAATGAAGCTTAGGGCTTTCTGATCATTCACGAGAAGAAAATGGCTGCGATGCAAGGAATGAGGCCAATCACGAGCAGACTCAATAATGGCTATACAACGCTTCCTTTTCGACGATCGGATAGGAAAGTTCAGACTCGATAATGTTCTAGAAAAAATGCGACAGGACGGTCAACTTGGCTGAGAGTGGCTGCAATGGTATGTTCAGGGGCGTCGCAATCAACGCGGAAGATCATGTCATCGCCAATACAATTAAATAAGGTTTAACAACGCTGGAACGCAGTTTGTCAAAAGCTTTAAACGCTTCAGCAGAAAGAGGCAAAATATGGGATTTCAGTGCTTGTGTTAACGGTCGAGGATGGGAAGAAAAGTTGACGATTCATTTAGCGAAGTAACCAAACAGGCCAACAGCGCGATGAAATTAACCTTTTGATTGGGGAATCGGCAGATTCAAGAGCGGTTCGAGACGTTTGTGATCGGATCGAATTAAGTTGTGCGACACCCTGTACCCAAGCAAGTCAATTTCGGTTTTGTTCGTTTCGCATTTGGCATCATTAGCTTGAGATTTTCAGCTTTGACAACACGACGAAATGCCTCTAGACGTCTGTGATGGTCTGCTTGGTCAGTGCCCACAACAGAGACATTGTGAAGATAAGCGTAAGTTCCTGCAAGGTCGCACTTTTCAGTAATAGCAATCATTCGTTGGAAAACAGAAACGTCATTTGTAACGCCGAAAGGTAAGCGTCAATATTGAAATAGTTTTCCGCACGCTTCAAAACCAGTAAATTCCCGACCTTTTCGTAAAAATGTTTCTGATATGATCAGCTGACTTTAAATCCAAAGCGCTGAACTTGCGATCTTTGGCAATCTAATTGATTGGAATATCAATTCACGGAAGAGGATAAGCATCCAATAGCGTAAACCTGTTAACGGTTCGCAACAATCACCAGACGCTTTTTGTGATGCCCGTCATCAACAATGAGTACCTGAGCCCGCCAACGCGATGAAGACGGTTCAGTGATATGGTTGTTGAGTAGATTGTCGATCTCAGTGGCGCATCTAGCCTGGAAACAAGGGGTCTGACGTGAAAGGGAGCTTTTGATATCACTTTTCAGCATAAAACCACATTTTCTCTTAAGACTACAAATTGACTGATGAATTTTGCGATGTTGCAAAGTATCACATCGGCCAAATTCCGCCGATATACAGTATATCGGCAATAATCGCTCATAAAAGCCGATGCATTAGATTTCTGCACGAAGTGTTCGCAAACGCAAGTTGCTACTTCGTTTCTTATTAATTAACGCAAATTCTCTGTACTTTTCCTTACGACGCGCAGCCCTCCGACTGCATCAAGTAGTGCGCAATATTCAGACCACTCCAGGGATGTCAGGTTATTTTGGGAAAATAAGCAAGAAAATTGGAAAAACACGCCCAAAATAGGTAATTTAACGGAAAAAAAGGCCCAACTTGCGTTGGGTAGATAATTAAAGGAACATAAAACCAACAGGTGAATTAAATAAAAAGTAGCAAGTCAAAGCCTAAAAAATAAGTCCAAAATGTGCAAATTTGCGCAAAACACGCCCAAACTTCGTTTAGCAGTAAATTGAAACAGCACAAGTGCCATAAAATTTGAAAAAAATCAATCCGCAAAACAAAAATCTGCAAAAAACAAGCCCAAAAAACAAGCAAATTTTAATCAAAACAAGCCCGAAAACAAGCAACCCGGAAGTCTTTAAAAAAACGCAAAGCCACTAAAAACAAGCCCGAATTCGCGGGAAAACCGCAAGGTTCGCAACACTGGACCACTCTGCAATTGTTCCAACAAACCGGTTTATGACGTAACAATGGCTCTCAGCTTTTGCGCGGTAAGCAAATGGCTGCCTGCGAACATATCAGGGTAGCCTACGTGCAGTGGCGTAATTGACGAGGGGGGACAAGGGGGCGATTTGGCCCCTGGCAAGCTAAATGTAAAAACTGGGCCCCCTTGACTTGACATTTTGACACTTAGTATTCTTTAATTTGTTGTTTTTTGCGTTTTTCGGGGTGTTTTCGTTTTTTTTTATCTAGTATGGACATCCTCGACATCCAGAGATTCACTATCATTTCTAAAACTTTTTCTGAGTTTTGGCTAGTGGGCCCCCTTCAGCTTAGCTTACCCCCCCCCTGGCCCATACGTCTAGTTACGCCATTGTCTACGTGCCGTGGTGACTGACTACTTTAGTGACCCAGGTTTGAGCAGAATTCCATGTTATATGCGTCACCACAGACAAAATTCACACTGCCAAAATTAATTTATATGACAGAGATGCGATACCTAGTACGTTATGCCTGAAAAACCCACTCATATTCAACGCAGGGGTCAATTGACCCGATTGGTAATTCTTGAAGAAAAAAATCTCGGTAGTCCTAGGGTTAACCTCACATACACTTCAAGAAGACGTTGTCACTAAAGACACTACATATAACACCAGCACCAAAGAACCGAGCGCTATAGACCACGTCGATATCAAGAACGGCAAGAATTGCAGACTGGCAAACACCGTGTAAAAACTTTTCAACAATCACTAAGAAATATTTCCCAAAGAAATTGCAAAATCTAAAAAAAGACTGATCTTTATGTTTTGAAAGTTACCTAACGGCGAAAAGTAAAAAAGTCGTCAAGCTTCATCGATCGTTGAGCAAAGTTTAAGTTCTTGGTCGAATGAATCTGCTCCCCAGACAGTGTTCAGTGAAGCGTTCAAAGTTTTCGCAGGTGCTATGTGATCAATTTCTTTGTTTGCACAAAAGTTTTCCTGAACAGAGATTCTTTCGAGCAAAGTTTTCTGCTGCACATGGATGCATATTGAAAAGCATGGAAAATGCAATGAAACTGAAAGAATTGCTCCAAAATACACTATGATATGACAAAAGAGATTTTACGTTCTTCACCACATTAAAACTTTCCCGTTAAATAGCATAAAAGCACATGTTTAAGCAGAGCTGAGTTATGTCACAGTAATTGTACTTTCCATATGTTCAATTTGAACCCACTAATATTTATTTTTTACAATAAATTTTACACTGCTGGGTTATTTACAAGACGAACTTGGATGAACAATACACTGCATCCAAGAGTGGTGTGTTTAACATTGACTCTGTTTTTTTTCACTCAGTTTTAGAACCTCACAAGCTTGGATAACGTCCATCAAAATCACATTTATTTAAAAGTTTTAAAAGACGCACCATCTCTATGTCAGCTGACTGCAGAAACAAGTGGCAAAAAAAGAATTCAACAAATTCAAACATTTGTAAAGAAGCAAAGTAGGTTATACGAGAAAAATTGTATGATAAAACAGACGTATACTTTTCACAATATTTTTTTCCCACGTTCTATAATAAGTTTTCTTTATGTCAACCATTTGTTAAATAGTTAAATGTTTCACTGCCAAATGTGAATATCAGTTACTTTTGATATCTTTGCTTACACTGCTGTGATGCGGATTCCAGAAACAAAACTTTAGTCATTTTTGTCCCGCAAATCAAGAACACCGTGGTTAAATTTTTGGTTTCTTTATCACCGAAGTCATTGCCAGGCACTTGACGGTAAGACAACAGATATCGTTAGTTTATAACTTTGGCAAACACTCTATCTCAGCTGGACAATCATAGATCGATGTGTTGCTTTCTTCGGTGTCATCGGGCTGGCACCTCAAGCAACCATGCAACGTGACCATCGAGCAACGCAGCAATTGAAGCAGGTGGGAATCGACGGCGTGACAGCTTGTCGCCATGCCAATCCATTGAGGTTGCTTTTCATGGAAATGACAACATGGTAATGTGATACATTAATAGCAAGGCAATCTATATCGGAAGTGGATCTTCGGAACAACGGCAAAGCAATTTCCGTTTTCTTGTTTCTACCGTCGTGTCATGAATCGACATTTCGTATCTTCGATTTTCCTCTTACCAAAACGCCAAATTTATGTTTAATGTGTTATTCAAGGCTGTGTCGCCGGCAAATCGGTACCCAACCACGTCTTTACCCTAAGTACGTTCTTTCTTTTCACTTTTTTCGGAACGCCTCGCAATACATTTTATGAAATTCGTTTCCACAAACGTGACGCGGCCGAATCAATCAGAATGGTTTTTGTCTGCAAATCAGTAAACATTTTTTGAAAGAACTCTATGACTAAACATGCAAGAAATCTATTCGTGAACTTGCTGTGGTGTTTTTCGTGTTCGTTTTGTTCTTGATGCTCTTGTTCGTAGCATCTTGTCTCAGTTTTTAAAACATCTCCACAAAAGGTGACTTGAAGCAGCTTCACGATTTGTAGGTGGAGCTCATTTCTGTTTGAAAAATCATGGAAATCATTGAAATGCTTCTGAACTTCGAACCAAATTCATTCCCAATGGCACAAAATCTATCGGATTTCAATGTATGGAAACTTGATATAAAAAGAGGCAGTATTAGACAGCATCAAGTAAATTCGTTAATTTGTAACCAACTAGCAAATTGGTCAACCAGCCACTTGCCAAATAAAAAAGCTTTAGATGAAGATATTTTGTAATAAAAGTTTTTGAAGGAAGCAACCCACTGATTTTTTGTATAAAATCAACAGAATTTCTCTTCAAGTATTTGGTTCTAATTCTTACTGTATATGCTTATCTTTCACATTTTAATGTAGGGGCAAGCGAGATAAAAAATATAACATCTCAGACACAACCGACCATAAATACTGTACCTTTCTAAGCTATGAAGATACCAACCAGTTATTGAGATGAAATCATTGCACTTGTTTGGCGGAAAACTGTCATAAAAACGCAAGAATTCTTTTTGAGCATACGCGTTCTGTGGAGTGAGATATCAAAAACAAAAATATTGCTTGGAATATATTTTATGAAATATCAACTTGCAGCCTGCGCTGTGATTCAATAAGCAATTACAACCTAGATCGGAATACTTATTGCGAGAACATCGAAAATTCGACAACGTGAAGACGTTTGAAGGACGATGAAAGATAAATGGCCATTTTAAAAATATCAGCTCCCACAATCACATCACCAAAAGACAACATCGTTTCGTTACTAATAAGAGAAGCTACGTTTCTTGTAGTTAAGGCCTGAATGACTTGCGCACGCGGAGTTCACAGTAAACAAACACCCAGTACATTTTCCAGATCTATCCGCGATATGTACATTGTACAGGGTGACCCAAAAAGATGTGTACCCATGAAAATTTCAATTGTGACTTTGATTAAAAAGCTATTTATTTCAAATTACAACCACACATTATTCA
>JGI24021J15306_10002264_pt1 | contig 20508 bp, 8 predicted proteins | sample Ectturendosymbi1_FD_15306 | JGI IMG/M metagenome (IMG submission 15306)
CATGCGCAAACCATGGTATTTATGTAGCGACTTGTGTTATTTGCCACGAACAATATGTCGGGCAAACCAAGAACAAATTTTCCACGAGATGGTCATCGCACGGCAGTAATTGGAACAGACCCAATTGTGAAATTGATGAAAATAACAAAGAAAAAGTGACCTTATTGCGGCACGTTTCAGAGTTCCATAGCGACGTAAACAGACCGCCGATACATGAGGCTTACATCGTTACTTTTGTTGAAGAACCTAATTCCCCTTCTTTAGATTTCTGTGAAGATAAGTGGTATCACAAACTTAACACACAAATTAATATTCAAAACATGATGCTCCCACGCGTAAGATAATCATTTTGTTTCTCTGCCGCTGAACGCTGATGTACTGCAATTCTACAGACCGTTTTTGTATTTCATTTTTCGCTGCCAGTGTGCAGGTGTTTTTGTTCGCGTCAGTTAGAGCGTTTCCATCGTTCCCGCAGAGACTTGGTTGCCACAGCGACCAAAATGCACGTTGACTGATTCATAACGATTGTTGTGTCAAGACACTTCGGGAGCCTCGCTCTGCGAAGAGTTACTTTTATCAGAAAACGACTTTTTGTTTGGTGTTAATCGTTAGCTGGCGTTGAGTTTTAGTAAGTTTTTGTCATTTATGCAGTAAGTTGAGGTTTCAGCCTTTGCATGTAGTTTAGCAAGACGTTTTGGTTTTGTTTTTTTGTCGCGGTTGGGTATGCGCGGTTTTTTCATTGCAGTCTTGAGGTTGTTTACTTTCTCTGATCTTGTGTTGGCCTTTCTGCGTTTCACACCTGTTAGCATTGCTTGCAGATCATAGGACGGACGATGCGTAGTGTTACGTGAAATCGATTTCCTATTAATAATTTGTGATTGATTCCTTGCTTCTTTTCACTTGTGGAGTGAAGTTACTTGAACACAGAAATTCTGAGTACGTATTTAGGAAGCTGTAAAAAAGTTACAAAACTTGCCCGAGTTATAACGCTTGAAGACAAGTCTAACAAACACCAAAATCAAGCTATTCATTTTTTTCATTGGCAACCAAAACTTTTCCACAGATCTGGTCTTTCGCAGTCAACAGATTTGAGGTGATAAAAAACACGTTTCAGTCCAGTTGTGACTTGTGACTAGCTGTGTGTTAAGAGCTGTCTTATCCATTTTGAAGGGCTGCTAGACTGAATTATTCCTCACCGCTCACCAAGTACAACGGTAGTATTGAAAAATGGTCAATTTGAATTGCCCACCACAAGGCAAGAACCTGAGGTAATGTTTCGCAACAATGGGTTGTTGCATCATAATGTTATAACTGCTGCGGGCCTACTGTCCTAAGCGCAATGCTGGCAAACAACTTCAGCACATCCACGTGTTTTGTGATTTTTGAGGTGATTAAGTTCATGTGCTTTGGCTCAACACTCAGTTACCCGCATGAAGAATTTCTCATCCCGCGCCCGACCCGCACCCGCAGCCAATTCAACCCACCCCGCACCGGTACGCATAGCAGTGCGGGTTCCCGCACCTCCCCCGCAAATGCGGGTACCCGCAACCCGCGCGGGTTAACCCGCCCCGCGCAGGACTCTAGTCCACACAAAACAAACCTGAAACAAAACGTACAAAAAACAACTTTTTAGTTTTGTCTCTTTTACCAGTAGGCATTCTTTTGTCAACATTAGAAACGAATCAACAATTATTACAAATATCTTGGTCACCAAATAACGCTAGACATTTACAAAAGATCTGTAGCGGCTATGGGATTCCTGATCTAGTGAACCACGATGAGACGGTGTGTGCACTTGATAATCGTTTATTTTTCGTGGGTTGAAACGAGGAAACACAAAAGACAAGCGTCTCGAACATTGACGTATAACGACGCTGGCTCCCACACATCTGACTCTCTCCCTCATCGCATGCGTTACATACATACACACATTTGTGCTTTCATGCTTTGTTACATGCTTACAAGTATTACAAGTGACAACCACGCGCTAGTCGGAATATGTGCCTTAAGAAGGCAGCCACGCCACCGCGCACGAGGTGCGTTGGTAATTTCAAATCGCGCATCAACCAGGCCACGGGCCGAAGTAAGGTCCGCAACAGATCTAAGTTAAAAATATGCTGAACTTAAAAACAAACTAATCTGTCATGTTTTTTATATACTGCAGGCAGCAATGATGGTCATCAAATTAAAACCAACAAAATTTGTATAAAAGTTGTATCAACAGAAAAACACCTTATTACCGTGTTTATTGAAAGTGTGTCGCTTTTTGTTCTTTGTCGTTTTAGCAACCCCAAACAGAAAACAGAACTATTTGGGAAAATTTTCTGTCTGTTTTTTAGCACAAACACTTTTCGTAACCGTTACCCAATTTTTTTGCTGATAGAAGAGTTTCAATTGAAGAAACATCTACTTCAACCAAATAGAGATTCGGTCACTAAATTTATTGGTTTTTTCTCGTAACGTTGCTGAAAAAAACATCGTTTGTGTTCTACGTTTCGAAAAGATACATTATCAATAACCTGAAATTTCTGGAATAGATTCTAACTGTTGACCATGTAGAATAATTGGCATTAGACTTAACCTAAACCGGTTATGTCAATGCCTCTGCAGTAAACTCCGGTTTTACATTAATGGGGTGTCCTTACTTGACTTAAGAGCAAAATTCAGTTCGTCCTAGATTAAGTTAATGTTCTTTACCTCTTTTGCTTCATGGGTAGTTAATTTTGAATTTGCCCATTCATTAACACAAGATTCTTTTGTTAATATATTTCAAAGTGTCAACAAAGTAAGCTTATTATTGGAAGTCCTTCAAAGAAGTAAGCCCCTTAGTCTACCATTAAAAAACACTACTAAAGGGGTGGACAAAATAAAGAACTGCTTCAATTCTTGTAAGAGTTGTAATAAAGCAATTTGCCTAATTGCTCCTGCTACAAAAGAATTGAAAGCCACTTTAACCCCAGTTGGCCAGAAAAGCAAGGATAATGTCAACAAAATTTGTCCGCTCAGCAAAAAATATTGTTTTCTTCATTGTTGTCGCTTCACCAATCACTTATACAAGTTTTAAGTAAGTGGAGTAATTTAGAATAAAACAGTGCTGCAGATGATTTACATCAGATGGTTTACATACATCAGATTTACAGCATCTATGTGGCTCCAAGGATTTGCCAGTTGATATGTGAGTTGGGGAGGATGCAACTTGTGGTCATTGCAAATCAAATCAGCTAGAAAAAAAGCCATTGAAATTTTTTGAAATGCCATATTCTGTAATAAGCGGTTGAAACACAAACACAACTAATTTTCTCCAGCAGATCTAAAAACTAGCATGGCTGCCATGTCAGTGATAAATGGGACAAGTTTCAAATTCCCTTATACGAAAATTAATTTTTGCGAACAAACTTTGGTGTTGACTTACCTGCTTGAAAGTCTAAAATGTAGTTGGTGTCGTCATACGTACAAACATTTTTGAAATGTAGTTTTTGCACATGAAGCCCTAAGTGTTTGAAAATAATTTTTCCCTAACATTATCAAAAATTCTGTTCATTCCTTTACGTTTTATTAAAAGCATCACCATCACTTGATCGGCGGGAAAGTTCAAGCGTATAAATGAAAAGCATTATTTAATTTTTAGCAATGACAACATTTCACATCCAAAAAAACAAATACAGAGTGGTGAAAATTCACAAGGAAGCTGAAATACTGTATAAAATCAAATAACAGAACATCTTTCAAATTGTTTGTCCTTTTTTAGGTGCACGTTAGCGTGATTCTAAGGCTGTGGTTCTTAACCGGAAGGCACGCCTTTCCAGGGCTGCGTCAATAAAATTCCAAGGGGTTGCAAGCTCGCCAACGCTTTACAACCTGGAAAGTTTGATCAATGAAACTACCAAGAAATAGATTTGCTTTTACAACTTACTTAAAGTCAGGCGGTCTTGAAACAAAAGGCAATTACTTAAGGGAGGCGTGGTAAAGAAAATGTTGAGAACAACTGTTCTGAGCTTTAGTACCTGTTGCATGCGAATAGCGGGTTTCCTGTATCTTAATGATATATATTTTCAGTCAAAAGCAAATGAAAGGTGTTTGTTTCAAAGCCATTTGTTAACCAATTCAAATAATCCATTTTTTGTGAATATTTCTGAAAAAATTGTAAGTGTAGTCTTTTAATTTAATTCCAAGTCGAGTTTCCTGGTTGACTCGTCTGCCTTCTATCATTTTGCATACATTTCCCCTTTTCATAGTCAATATCCTAGAAAAGGATTCAAACTTTTTGCATATTGCTGTTGCCATGCGTTTCAAAAACAGTCTTTTGGGGAAGTATATTTTAAGAGTAAATTTGGTTGCAGAAGTATACAAGAAAAACGTTATTGATAAACGTATTTGCTGAAACACTTGAGGTAAATGTGCTGTCCTTTCCTGTTACAAAAAAGACCTGCAATTACAGTAATAGAAAAGAAGCAGAAATTCCGTTTCAATTTGTATAAAAGAAGTTCATTTTTTCATGCAGCGATAGGTAATTTCTATACATTGTCTTTCGAAAGGAATCCTTTACCATCAAAGAGGCAGATACTAAGATATTACAGAGCAGGAGTGGGCAATTAATTTGGTTTGGGGGCCACTTTGAGTAGCTCGCGATCAGTGGAGGGCCATAAATTCTGGAAATAGAAACAAATCTCAGTTCAAGTTAGACTCAGCACTAAGGTTTGCTGTGTTGAGTTGGAGGATATCTTAGGTTCGAAGAGTTTCGTGAATGCTTCCGCGGGCCATTGAAAACGCGGTTGCGGGCCACATTTGACTCGCGGGCCGCTATATTTGCCCACACCTGTTACAGAGTATTTAACAGGTAAGCATCGTCAGCTGTCATTTAATAAAAAAGATCCAAACCTGCAATTCACAAAGTGTTACAATGTCGTTTTCGAAGAAAACCAGTGCCGCTAAACAAAGGTCTATTTCAAACGTGGTGACCGTTGTCAAGGACCACAAGTCGAACTATATCTACTAAAAGTATGAACACTGTTTCTGTTAATAAAACTTTGCCTCTACTAGTTGTCGCCGGTGTCGTTGAGCCAGTTGTTCAAATATATTGCTGAGCCCCACCACAGATCTCTGGGCAGGTGTTGAGCAGCCAATCAATTGTCTCATCATTCAGAACCGTCAGGCCGTGCAGTAAATGGGGAGGTCGATGGATTGGACATTGGAGGACAAAATGGTCGGCGAATTGTTTTTCCGTGCCGCACTCATAAGCCGCGAAACGAGCCCCATTTGTGCAGGAGGGGAAACGTCTACTAGTTGTGACGTTTGCTCACTAAACTATGTTTTTAAGAATTCAACATGTTTTAAAACAAAAGCAATGGAGAACAAATAGTTCAGCAGAACCACTTGGAAATATCGATGCTGCAGTGTGTGTTCCTCATATCATTCAATTTAAGAATTGCTGGCGATTCTGCTTAGCAGACCAAAAACAAGTCATTATTATATTGAACCGCTGAGTTATTGGGCAAACGTGCCTGTGTAAAACTGGTAAGTTCGTCAATACAGCCAGGACCCAAACAAACAATTTTGTTTCACCTTCCAGTAACCATACAACGACTCCTACATTCGCCTTGTTCTTTGCCATCCTGACACCTGTCTGTAACATATAGCTCTGCCAGGGTGTTGGATTTCAGCAGGACAGTTGTATAAATACAAAAGCTTGTTCTTCTGTTGTTTTCCATTGATTCGCTTGATAAACTGTTTCTCGCATCCTGAACAACAACGATGCACATACTCATTAAAAAATCATGTGTACACTGCTATTGCAACAGGATACCACGATTATCATAAAAGAATATGACTTTTTTCATTCCCGCTACAAACAAACATGTTTTGAACTGAAATACAAAAAATGATCTGCTTTTTTTCTTTACTCAGCGAAGCGTGCACAATTGTCCGAATAAAAATGTGATTGACAATCAACCGCAATTACTTTTTAACTGGAAGTGTTGCTAACATATAAGAATAAAAGCAAGTGACCTTTTCTACTCGGAGATAATAATAATTTAGTTGCTTCATCATGTGATATATTGTACAGTGTCACCAAAGCCAAAGCAGCGGGTTGTTACAATGAGTAAATGGTTCAAGAAAGTAATAATTAGGCATTGGGTCCCCACATTATGGTTACAAATCTGCGTTGAAATATTTTTTGAAAATGCTGTATTTGCATTTTTGTTTATTGTTAGATAAAAAAACAACAATCAAGAATTAAAACAGGGCAATATTCCCAAACAAGCGCAATCAAATGTTTTAAAAAACGTGATCTTACCAAAACATGGAAACACCCTGTGTCATTTTCAAGTAATTGATGCTCAGAGAACAAACAGTATCCTTGCCTTACAAATTTGGAATTGAAATAAACTGTCTGAGCAAAAGCAATCAACCCCGCATTACTCAGCAATTTCCTACGACCAAGTCAAAGAAAATTCATGGGCCGAGTATTTAGACACGAAAATCAAGATATATACACACAAAACAATTAAAAGTAGGTTTTGAAGTGCCAACGACAGCAGTATTTGCTGAAAATCAACAGGAATCTTTTACCTTATAAATACAGTATTTCAAATTTTGGCATACAAAATTCCATCAGAAAGAAGGTCCGCAAAGTCGAAGTAAGTATGCGAAGCAAAAAGCACAACTCATGCTTTTGACAATTCACACACTCAACGTACAACTGTTTCATACACTTGTCAATCATGGGTGGGAGTCATGTATATCTTCACATGTATAAACATACAACGTTTATCGCATCCAACGCAAAGTTTTTCAGATCCAGTGCACCGACTAACTGATACAGCTGGTCGTGATACTCCCGAATGGAGTACAAAGAAAAAGGTTAAACGAATCTAACATTAAGGGTTATTGCAACCAACGGAATTTGTAATGCTGGACTTCACAAACCTCAAAAGAATTCGTAATTAATTCATTACTTCCCTTGGGGAAGTTAATTTGTTGTTTTTAACTCATAACTTGCCAACCACTAACGCTAGAGAGACATTCAAGGGCTCTAAAGATGTGGATTTTCGCCTAGTATTTACAAAATGTTAAAATTACTGATTTATTTTTTATCAGGACCCTATAACGTTATCCAAAAAAACCCTTGACTTGCACCAGTTCTGTTGAACCCCGCAAAAATAGTCCAAACCCAAATCTCCCCATTTTTTTTACAATCGAACCTGCAAGTCTTTCCGCATCTTCAATCGGTTTGAACAGTTTACCATCTCTCACGGCTAGCAAGTTATGGCAGGTTACGTGCCAGCCAAAATAACCAACGTTTTGGCTTTTCGGGACTGATAGAACAACGCAATATTTGTGTAAGCAGAAGTGGAAACGTCTACTAATTGACGAGCACTGATAGAACAACGCAAAATCCGCAAGGAAATGTGGATCAAAGCAAAGACTGCGCGTAAACCTGCGATCAGGATTTGACAACGATCAGACGACACACGGCGTAAAGGCAAAGCTGAACTAACGCCAATTCAAAGAAGGTTACAGCGATGCCCAGCATAGTTCCCCAATGCTTGAAAACCACCTTCGGATTGTAGATCACGTGATCTGTAAACGCGTCATTCGACCAAAGCTGTCGACTCCAATTTTGTTCCTGTTGCAACCTTAGACGTTCACTTTCAGTTGTTTCAACAACATTTCCAAATCGTTTCATACTTCACAGCAACCATACTAACCTTTCACTTTTGCTTGACACCTGACAAAGAGAGTCTCTCTCTTCTTCTTACACCGTCAGGAATGACTATTTCGTAAACTTCCTTTTTCCGCCTCTGTAATTTCTTTCAACAACGGTAGTCAGTTTTTTCATTACCCCCACACTGGAAACCTTTTCGCAAGCTTTTCAGCAACGGAAAATATGCAAAAATATAGAAAGTCGAGCGAAATTGAACGTCGCGCGAGTGTTTCTTTTTCCAAATACATGTTCTGTTAGTTTCTTCACAACCGATTTCTTGAAAAAGCACACAACCTGCTCCCATTTCTTGCAGGATAAGATGAAGACTTATCTTAGAAATCCACTTTAAAATGTGCATCAACAGGTACCCAGCATTTAATGTCATACATGCAGGGCACATACGCCTAAAAGTTAAGAAAAGACAGCGCCAATTGCGAAGCAGAATTTGCTCATCAACATTCAGCGAGTATTAAAAAACAACTTGTTTTCGGCAGATCTAGAAACACTTTTCTTATTGACGCAAATGCGTCAGTGCAAGGAGCTCGCCTGCTTAAATTTGGCTTATCACCAAATGCAAAAATTCAAAATTCTGAAAGTTAATTTCGTCAAATTGCTTTGTAAAAAATGGAATGCTCTGATTTTTTCTCCACGAGCAACTGGATGGCCTTTTCTACAGAGCCCTTTTGTTCACTGAAGCGCTACAAGAAATTCCCGTTTGTGAAAATTAGGCAAAAATTAAAAAAGTTGCTAAAATTACCCGTTGGTGTTTGTTCGAATGCACGCCTTGGCTTGAATAGAATGCTTGTATCTCTTGTGTGAAGTTATTGAATATTCCACGATTGCTTTTGGAAACCCATCATATGAAGTAAACTATCGTGTACATTGCCTTTCCTGCACCCGTTAAATGCAAAACGTTTTCACAAACACCACGTTTTTATATTGCTTATTTGGATGATGGTGCTGTGGTTTGAATCTGCATAGGTTAGCAATCATCGTGATGAATGTTCCGCCCGCTTTCACCACATTTGCTACTTTTCGCAATCGAAACAACTTAATATTTCAGGCCTTCGTATTGTCGATATCTTAAGTTGTTTGCAAAGTATAGGTCTATTTCAGAAGAACAATCATCAACTGTTTTCCAGGAATAATTATTTTTCTAAATCTTCTTCGGCCGTTGTTATTCCATTTATACCGATTGCTTAACTTTACTCAAATAATTCTCTACCGAATGTCCTGACAGAAAAGTATCTTTACATAGCAAAGGAGACTAAATTAACTAGATTAGTACTAATACTAGACTAGTAGTAGACAAAATAACTAAATTAATCTACTTTCAACTAAAACCTATTTTACTGTGAAGCACGTTTGACAAAAACTGTGAGAAGAGCTAATATCTATCAATGATTTCCTTCAGATCGGATGAATACTCATTCTGCATGTTTAAATGTAGTGCTGTGAATTACAACTCAAGAAGATCCTCGTCACTGCGCTTTGACGAGATTTTGTAAAAATAAGCACAAACCATTAGTTGACCTGCTGGAAACATTGCCAGCTGCTGAGTAACGACAAATTACTTCAAAACAACAATAATTTATTTGGGAAGTTTAATACAAGTTTGTTTCAAAATGGACATCTCGTAATTCCCGTGGCGTTAAACATTTTTTATCATGTTATGTCGTAAATCTGTTTCAGGTGCAGTTTTCCGGTCAACGTAGGCTTTGTGTTGCTACCTAATCAACCACGTACTTCACAACAAAGAGAAGTGCTTTGTCACAATTCACACAGGTGTAAATCTGATTATATGGCACTCTTTTAACTTCATGCGAATGGCTGCGAAAAATAAGGTGTCTTGTTCCCTTTGTGTTTTGTTTACCTTCTTTGAACTTCAGCGATCCATAGTTTGTTGGGTCACCGTCAACAAAGCATTGGTAACACGTGATCCTTAATGAAGTTCCAAAATGCTTCAGTTGTAGAACGCTGTGGAGCTGTAACGGAGGTAGTGTTTCAGTATCAGAAGCAGACGTTTCCAGGAACATTTAAGAAAGCAAGAATGTCGAATAAAAATTTCAAAATCGCATCGAAAATTGTGCAGCTTTCAACCAACGTCGTCAAAATTCTTTTGAGAATTTGGTATTGATGGCAATAATAAACGTATTTTAGTGACATCCGTACAATCAACATGGCTCCGGGTTACTTCAGAACCGTTTAATAAATCCTTGTATTGCTCTCAACGTATTTTGTGATTGATTTCATACAACCGACAGTGAGATACTGTTTTCTGTTTGAAAATTTAAGTTGGAAGCGCTCACGGGTTCTTTTTTTAAACCTGTGCAAAATATGAGCATAATATGATTTCAATCTTGTGCGGATTGTTTTCGTGCATTTAAAATAATATGTTCGTTCCAGATTGGCTGCAGTAGTAAATTGCTTACAGAAGATTGTTTCGTAAGGCGTCTCTGTAAGTAACATCAATGTCAGAAAAGGAATCATATCCCTTGCACCTTCGCGCGAAGCAATGCAAAACTAATAAAAGTGAGTACAGCAAACTGAAGCAGAAATTCTCTGATAAGCTTTTCAACTGGATGAAACATTACTGGGCGTTTACTGAAGCTTCCGTTGCTTCTCAATAGCGACGTTGGTAGACTGATTTTCAAAAAACACCGTACTTTTATTGTGGTGCTCAAGCATTGATTTCAACAGCATCGAAAATTATAAAATACGGTTTTGCCTTCTGTTTCAGCAAAAAAATTGTCAAGAATCAAAAACTTCTCAAAAAAGGCTTACTAGTTTAAACATCTCCAAAATATATATCATTTCTAAGAAAAGCTTATATAGCTATGGGTGTCGAATATGCCGGTAATTTTTGACAATGCTTCTGAAAATAATGTATTTTTCTACCGACATCAAATTCCAGCAGTTGGTTTTAAAATATCTCAGCCATGCAGAGGATGTGTAACACCTGGAAGTTATTCTTTTGCATTGTACAAAAAGTGCCTCGCATACAGAATATACTTTTGAGAAGCGAGTGTTACCTATAGCTTGATTTGGAAGCATCCACTAAAAAAATTAATCTAATTCATAGTTTGCAACCGCGAATATTGCAAAAATGTCAATGAAATGATTAGCTGAATTTCAAAACATGAAGTAAAAAGGCTGCAAAAATTAGGCAACGGGTATCCTGTAAATTTGGTCGTATACACGTTGAGATTACTTTAACCTATCACTGTACAATTCCTGGAAAAGATAAATCACTTGATAACACAAGTTTACTCCAAGTAAGTAATAGAAATATGATTTTGCCCGTTTCTACAAAATCCAATATTACTATAAATAAAGGAATAGGGAAAAAAGGTTTTCAAATATCCGCGATGTCTTCCATTAAAACGGAAATGACGCAAAACTAACGGACGTGTGCAGAATCACATGAAGACCTTTTCTTGGAGGTCATCCCAAAAGCGGAGTTCATGATCAGTGTGGGAGGAAGTACTCGCACAGAGAGTTGCTTGAAAACGTTTTGGGAAAGTTTGAGGAAATTCGGGCAAAATCTTTCGCACCAAAATTTTGCCTGTTCCTACACCTATGCGTTCGGCTGATGTGTTTTGTTACGCTTTCTTAATTCATTTTTCTAAACCTCATTCTTGCCAAAGCAAGATGTCCGATTCACAAGCAGCGGCAGAAAACTTTATTGATCCCGGGTGGTAACGTTATTTACTACTAAAGTTTTAGCGTTTAAAGTATTTTTTTCTTAATTTAAAGTATTTTTTTAAGTATTTTTTTCTTTTAAAGTATTTTTTTCTTCTTTCCCGTTTAAAGTATTTTTTTCTTTTTTTTAAGTATTTTTTTTCTTTTAAAGTATTGTTTTTTTCTTTCCCGTTTAAAGTATTTTTTTCGTAATTTATACCTTAAAGCGATATTTTTAGTCTTCCACCATAGAAATGTGAGAGATGACACAGTATTAACCGGAAATACTCGTTAAACCAAACGCGTTGGTTATTTATGAAGCACAAGGCGTGTTGCAAGAAGCTTTTGTGGATTTGAGACTCAGTCATGTTTGCTGCTAATGTAAAATGAATTTTACCAATCTCGCCCAGTTGCCATGCAACTGCGAACGTATGTTACGCTTTTGAGTAAAAAAGAAAAGACACGTGTGATCATGACATTACAAATAACTTACAACTGTTGCACAACATCGATCATTTAGTATAGCAAGTTCTTGACATTAATTGTTATATGACAAAGTTTTGTTGACACAAAGCAATGCTACGAGTATTTTAAATACTTTATCACATAGCACTGTCATACGCATGATTCCAGTTGCTGTTTGCTCAAATTACTGTAGGTGGTATTTATTTGTAACAAATATAGATGGAATGTTTCGCTCGCAGTGAGTGATTTGGGGGTTTTCAATTCTGTTTTAGAAGGATACAGAACATAACTTCAGGTATGATTATATTTTACTCTACTTATAAACCCATCCTTGCAAGCAAGTTGCGTTGAACCAGAAGGTGAGAAAGAAGGACGAACGTTTTATATTGTTTTCGGGAAACTTTCTAAAAATTTCATGATCACCATGACGATAACTGAAAAAGTTTGCGAGGAATGTGTTCTTTAGAATTATAAACAAAAGTGATAACAACGAACTGTTTTCATTTTTGTGTCTCATTGTCTTCACGCACCATGCTCAATTTGTTGCTTACGCTGCAGTTGATTGTCTGAAACGAAATAGTGAAACCTGTGGACATAAAAATTTTGAATAATGGCATGTGCTGTGATTATGTCATGTAATCATCAAAACGGAACAATCTGTTTCAATGCTTGATCTGTAATGATACTCATGTAGTACAATCCCGTATATATCTGAAGTGTTAAATATAACTGCCAAGTGGGTTGATCAGATATTTTGTTTTTAATCAATGCTTTCATTTACAGAAAAATTTTTTGTGATTTTTGTTTCCACAGACATTTCAAGGAAACCTGTGAGAGTCAAACTTCCTCTACAAGAAATATTTCTTCCAGGTTTGTTGAAATCAGTTTTGCATTGCCAACTGCTCCTAACCAAGCAACTAAGCAGTTCTTTTGATACTTTATAAAACCTGCGGAAGCCGATGCAACGGCTCGGACTTTTCCACTCATAATTTACCGGCTGATAGGGCTTGAGAACTGTTCAAACATTTCACAGGAGTAGAAGATCTCCTAGTTTCTATTTAAAAAATGTGGGCAGCTTTGGTTCAAACGTTTTTGTGTAACGTAGCGACTGAGGAGAGGTCAAAAGTTTCTTTGATGACGTCATAAGTGCCTGAGAAAAAATTTCAAGTGGCAATTTACTTTTTCTTTCTTTTAAAATAAACTCGGCGTAAATCCGCGTCTTTATAGCTTGGCTTTATGTGTTGACAAGTTATGGCCAAAAACAATAATTAATCAATTAATCACCTCGGGATTTGCCTTCCTCACGTTTGCAACTGTGCTTCCAGCTTCCAATTCCAATGAATTCAATGGCCATGTTTCACAAACAAGTTCATTGAAAATTGATATTAAACTTGACAGGATTAACTTGGTGAGTACTTGAGTAATATATCACAAAACAATTTCTTGTGCGGGAAGTCACCTTGTGCAAATAAGTTAGATATTGAACTGCGATCAGAATTCACCAAACTGTGGGCGTCTGTGAAGATCTGCGAAAACTTGGCTTATGAATTTTTTGTTTTTATGAACCATGCTACTCGTTGTTGTAGCATTTTTTAGCTTTAAGATCAAATATAAAAATATGCACTTTTGCGTTTTATGCCAACTGAAACTGGTGTGGTCCTCTCTCCTAAAGCTCACCAACCACTAAACTAAGCCGAGTATGCATTATTTTTCAGTTTTTCACTGCAGAGGGCCCCTGGGCCAGGATGACTTAGGAGATTTTCAATAATACACCACGGTTTTCAGCAACCTCTCATACCGTAAGTGTGAAGTTTCGGTGGCGTCTTGGTGTTCGCGCCTTGTTTTGGAAATCTCAGAACAATCAAAGGTTTTTGAAAAACGTGAGGCATCTCGAGACCTCCTGGGGCCGCTGCCCCCGCCACCCTGCCAAGAAAAAAGTGGGTCTGAAAATTGATATGCATGTTAGCTGTTACGTCGTAACAAAGATGTAAGTCCACCTCGCTGCATTTTTTCTGGGTCCAAAACCAGTACAACTCTAAGAAAATATTTATTGTACGGTTGTCGGGATGAACTTAAGCACTGAAAACCTACCCCAAAAGTTTGGCCAGAAAAAACACGTCAGCATGCATCAGACGCATTACAAAAGTTACATACACCACGGGTGGCTAGACTGCACAAACTCAATGCTGAAAGCAACGCGGCAGTCATGTTGCGACGCGCGACTAATCAAAGCAAGCGACACTGTGCTGTTGAAATTAAAGAATGGGACTTACGTGAAAAATGGAGACCCAACAAATTTTGCTGAAAACCCTTTGGCTCGCTGAGGCTGACACAGCCTAGATAATCATCTCAGCTATGATTAACTCCAAAAAGCCAATAGCCTGGAAAAAAACTAACGCATTTCACTATTTCATGCTATTCATCAGGATCGCATTCCAGATAAAGTTAACACGGTAGCTGAGCGCGTACGTCTCATTGGGTTTTGAAACAAGAGATAGCGAATCAAAAACTAGCTTCCTTGCAAACCCTGATGGACCGCATTGGCCATAATGATCGACTTTGCGACTTCCACCATAAAAGTTCTGTGGCAGTAAATGAGTTTTTTTGCTGATCTCGGAACATTTGAGCAATCGCAATGTTTCTGATGTCAAGCAGAGCCCATGCTGGGCGAGTATGGTCGACGAGACAACCAATATTGCTACAATATGCTGTTCATTCCACTTGCCACAACCTGGCCAGAGCAAAGATTTTCAACTCTGTGTCGTGTAAAAACCAAGCAACGAAACCGGCTGTTTGATGTAACTCTGACTGCTCTCATACATGTTTCAATGAACGGTCCAGAAAGTCTTCAATAGAGGGCTTTACGTTTGTGCAGCGGGGCTTGAAATTCTGAAAACTGACGAAAACTCCACTGATTTATAGTATTTCATATTTCAGTTTGGGGGGCTGGAAGTTTTGTTTCAGGGCTAACCACACCAAAGTAACCCATGGCGACGAGACCGGGTCCAGAGCAGCTCAATGATGAGGGCGCGCTAGAGATTGCTCATGAAATTTGTGATTGAAATGGATAAAAGCAAATAATAAACGGGGAGTGACACAGTCAGCACTAAAGACCCGAGAATCTGCAGATGACGAGTAAGAAACCCATGCTTTCACTGATGATCAACAGCTGTTTAATGAAGTTGAAATTGAAAAATTTGTGTTGAAATTTTTGCAAATACAGTAGTACTAATTGTGTACTGTGACTGGCAATACTATAATAAACAATACGTTTAGGAATTATTTCTTATGTTTTGCTAAAAATAGCGGCCTCGTAAAATTTTTCGGTGTTCCCTTAAACCAAACCTCAAAAAAAGCCCTGCTTACACTTATCCCTGCAGGTTGTCTTTTTTCGCATACGTCTATCGAGTCTAAGAAAGCTGAGCAGTCCTACAACAGTGCACCAACTATACTTCCAACTGGTAGTGCGATAGCGTTTTAATACATATTTTTCAGAAGCACTGAATGAGCAACGTTGAATTTGCTTGGATTTTTTAGCTTTTGGAATGCTTTGTTCAATCCAGAAATACCAGAAGCGAATATTGACTACTTGCTGTTTTCTTGAAGATAAACGCTATGGGTTGTAAGTTTGAAACACTAAAAACGTTGTTACTAAGATAAGTGCGATAATCACTACGAAAATGATTCCTAAGCTGAGTTAAATATACACAGCCTCTTCTAACAAAATAACTGAGCTACACATTACTATGAGGAATACAACATAATTTTTATACGTATCTACGATCATCACGCACCGACCATCATTAAACTCAAGTAATGCCCCACAAGGCAAAGCCCCAGTTACAATCAATGCTTTATTTATTTTATCATAACGCACAGCTTATACTCAGTTCTTGTCATCAATTTATTCGGCTTACCCACAAGGCTTCTTATATTGAACGGAACAGCAATAGATCTTCTGAGCTATATAAGCAGGCCCGTAACCAGCTTGGGACACCAGGGGGGGAAGAGTTTTCTGAGAGGCGGAAATAGTTTTTTTAACTATGTCCAATAGCTTTAAAATATGTCCAACACATTTTTCCAGAGGGGGCGAAAATTTTTTTAGGGGGGGCTTCGCCCCCCATGCGCCCCCTCTGGTTACGGGCCTGTATGTAAGTTTTGAAATTCATAGGAAATTTCCATTTGAATAAGAGCTGATGACGTCTGTCCAGGAGGCGAAATATATGCTCAGACTGTGAGATCTTGGTGTCTGATTGTTTGCTGAAAAAGGATTCTTTTCGATAAGCAATGTCATAAGAAATTTGATTTATTGTTCTTGCTTCCAGCTGTTTTTTTCATTGCGATACGGTGCAAGTAACATTAACAGCTTTTCAAAAACTCAAAGAAGGCATATGGGAGAAAGTAGCAACCGTTTCTACATACTGTAGTTCAGTTAAATACTCGTACCTGTATTTGTATTCTGAAACGTGAAATGTGCCCACAATGCACCGTATGCATGGACTTGGGCATTTGGACTGAGACGTCTCTATAGCCATTCATTTATAAAGCCTACCCTTTTTTATGAACCTTAAATTATAAGGCGCACTTTCAATTTTTGAACACTGTAGCTGTTCTTTTTTCAAGGCGCACCTGATTATAAGGCGTAAAATGGTGGATTACATAGGAGGGATAGGCACATGCCTATTCCGCTAGATATGAATGGAATAACTTAAAGCTGTGCGCGTGTTTGATTTGGTGTGCGCCAATGTAGTCAAGAACCTCCCTTCAACATTTTAAAGGTATGTACGAGTTACTCACGGAACTACAATCGCTGCTCATTGTGATTATTGTTGGTTTATTACGGAACACGATGGTGTCTTTACAAACAAATCGTAACTAGCAATTGATAAAATAGCACATTTAACACATAAAATCGGTTCTAGGTGAGAAAGCACAACCAAATTCACACATTAGGCGCACCGCATTATAAGGCGCACTTCCGATTTTTGAGAAATTTTAAGGACTTTAAGTACGCCATATGTGGTCCCAAAAATACTGTACATCCTAATTCTGCTCAGTTTTAATAGGTGAAAGCAAAAAATATAAAATTTGATTCATTTAACCCAGAGGTGGCCAATTAATTTGGGTCAGGGGACACTTTTGGAAAGCCGCTTTTAGCGGAGGGCCGTATACCTTCTAATCGAAATAGAACCGAGTCTCTCACAAGTTAGCCTCAGCCTGTGGCGAATTTTCATTTTCGGGACCCTAGGCTGTTTTAAATTGGGAGCCCCTCTGGAAGGTTTGCGACGACTGATGTAATACAAATTATCACTACACACGCTCGTTACATTCACTGAACAAGTTGATTCAATTAAAAAACATACCGGTATTACTTTATTCTGAATTCCCTCCATATCAGGAACAAAAACAGTCACAACGAAACGAACGAAAAAGGCAGTGGTGAAGTTATTTGGCCACACTCTCATTACATATTTATTGAGCACCGCACTGGCCTCGTGCAATCTGAAAAATGAATTCAGGCGTTTTGTTCCACACATTATACGTAAATGGGCGTCGCAAGGTTTTTTTCCAGAGAGAGGCCAAAAGTGGTGAAATTTAATATTTCAAACTTGAAACGAAGAAACAACCTTTTTTGCTAATGATTTGAAAATCCAGGGGGGCCAAGACCCCCCTGGCCCCGTTTCAACGCCCATGTATACGTAACAATAACCAATTCTCAACGTTATAAATCGAGAATTGCTCATCGTCATTCGCTTCAATCATTCGCGCTCATTCTGAAGCATCCCTGCACAACAAACGTTCCACGAAAGTTTTTTTTGAGGCCAGCGAGAGCTTTCTCAATTGTAGAAAATGTTGCAAAAGTTCGACCTCGAACAAGCAATTGTCATTCCAGAATTTCTTCCATACTACAACGAAGTCTCCACATCCAAATGAAATAAGCATTTGCGCCCCGCGGCACATTTACGTTGATAATTTGGCCCTTGGAGCTTTCTGAGTTGTGCTGGCTTCTTCTATGAAGATATTTTGTTAGCGGCATAGTAAAAAAACGTACGTTGAACCAAAACAAAAATACAAATATAATTGCTTGCAGAAATGCTGGATATTGTCCTTACTACCAAAATTTTGCGCCCCCCCCGATTAAGCAGTTTTAGCCTGATGGTAATTCCGCGCCTGGCCTCAGAACTAAGCTAGAGGAAATTGCAGGTTAAGGATCTTTTCTGAATGCTTTCGCGAGCCACTGAAAGCGCTGTGGCGGGCCACATGTGACCCGCGGGCCGCTAATTGCCCATCCCTGATTTAACCCAAAAACAACTATCTAAAGAGTTGCTGACAATTTTAACAGCAACGCACAGCTGCCTGTATCTGAATGGCAACAACCGAAAATAACAAGAACACAAATCTTTTTTTCCACGTTATGTTTTCCGCAAAATGAATGAAATGGCTTTGGACTCAACTGGACGACCTGCAACGCTATTAAAAGGGATTTCCGAAAAAATGTTTAATAGACTTTTCCTTAACGAGTTTATCATCATAAATTTCATTTCAGACATATCTCAACTTTTATTAATTTTACTTGTTATAACCAACCATTCCTTTGTGTCTGTTACTCTGAGTAAAGAGCCACTCACCCAAATAAATCAGTGTTTGCTTTCAGGTTTTTCTGCGTTGCCAAGCAACATCAGTGTTGCACAAAGTTTTTTCGAAACTTACAAAGACTCAATCAAAAACAAAAACTATGAAGAAGCAACACAAATAAAAGCCAAACTGATTGACCTGGTTGCAAACAACATAGACACAACCGCAGAGGACATGAGAAATTTTGGAGAAAAACTTCGCGAAAAGAAACTTTTCTTGGAAGCGATCCTGATTTTTGACGCATCTTCAACTTTGAGCCTAAAAATCGAAGATGCTCAAAGAAAATTGAAGATGATTCAGTTTTGCGTTCAAGGAATAAAAGAAACAATCTTAGCAATGATTAGGGAGGATGTTCACACAAAGGTGGTCGTGAAAGATCACGTGATTCCACTCATGCGTGACAAGCTGCATGACATAGACAGCACGCCATCAGTGAACGAACAAAAGAAGTGTCTTCAAGTGAGTTGGGTTCTTCATCGTGTTGAATTCAGCCAAATGTTGATCGAACAGTTGAAGGAACGAGAACAAACACTACGTGAAGGCTTGAAGCGATTGGATGAAGTTCTCGGTGAAAACAAAATCAAACATCGGATATATGGACATTTGCTAAATAATCTCGGTAATGCGTGCGACATGACGTCACGTTACGAGGAAGCAGCTTCGTTTTTCGAACAATCGATCGATGCTAAAAAAGCTGCAACTGACTATGATAGTGATGAGGAGAGGAAAGGAGACATTGAACTAAGTGAAAAAAATTTGAGCATAGTTCGACAGAATATGAAATGAATTGTGATGTAATAGTGAAATGCTGGTGCTAATGATGTAGCTTGTTGAAATCAGGCCATGTTGAATTGCATTTTTTGAGAAAAATATTGATTTTCCTTGATTCATTAACTTACCTGCCAATCTTGACTTGCAATCGAGCAATCCAAGTGTTTCCATATCTGTTTACTGGCAGTCTGAGACATAAACGTTTGTAAATGCACTTCTGCTAAAAGTTATACGGATTGAAACAGTCGTTGACAAAAGATAACCACAACTGTTCTGATTCATTCCTTTGATCTCCCGCTGCAGCAAAATGTAAAGCAAATGCAGCGCTCATGGAAAACAACTTTTTTACATAATTTATCACCAAGCTTGCAGAGATTATTCCTCAGAAAAAGATTGCATTCCTTGATCAAAACATTTCAAGTGATCCACAACTCCTAATGACTTATGGCAAACCAAAGCGGAAGGTACCTATGGTGGAGAGTGTGCAACAACAATTTTTCATATGAGCAACAATTTTTTTAGTGAACAATTGCCTATTATGTGTTGCAGTAGATTTTCAGCAATTTTTTTCAAAGCTTGCTAAATTTGGCACATTTGTAATCAGCCTAAAAAAAAATCTAAGTTGGTTTACTTCACGTAACGTTTATCTGACAATAAAGCTCTTTATTGCTGCGGCATGATTTAGTAATCCTATTTCAACACAAGGAAAAAATGTTCTACATAGAAATCATTACAAAAACTTTCTAACCTTTTTTCTAACAACATGGTTTCCTTTCTTGGGTTTGTAGCACAAGTTGCAATTTTTAAGGTTGCTCTGAAAGTGCGGTAAGTCCTGCCCTTCTTACAATTTAGCTGCACCATGAGTTAACATCTGAATAGGCCTGTACTTACAACCTCAGATTTAAAGCTAAGCACCTATATGGTTATCCCAGAGCTGCATACTCCGTGTACTAAGTTAAATTTATTTTGTTTCCAAGGCTTATCTTTAAAGTTGGAAAACTATGTTACAAGCGTAAAACAGGGTTTGCTTGATTGTTTGCAATTACCCTCGCTAAGCTGCAAATAACTCTCCCCACCATCATGTGCGTTGTCACTTCTAAACTACTGTCAAGACAACCGTACACTTTATCTACAGCAGGGGTCACCAAACTTTTTGAAACTGCGAGCTACTTCTTGTGTACCGATTAATGCGGAGGGCTACTAGTTTGATACAAGTGTGTATTACACACTTCTGAAATAAAAATTTTGCT
>JGI24021J15306_10002267_pt1 | contig 20503 bp, 8 predicted proteins | sample Ectturendosymbi1_FD_15306 | JGI IMG/M metagenome (IMG submission 15306)
CCGGCTCTCACACCGGCTCTCACACCTGACTTTCACTACTCCGCGCGAGTCGAAGTTTGTGTCTTGAAAGGCGCGTCACACCACCACGCACAAGGTGCATTCGATAAGTGCAATCCACGCTTCAATTAAGTTGCGGGCCGAAGCAAGGTTCGCTACAGCACCACTCGAAAAATATAGAAAGAGTGTTGCAAAATCATTGTAGGATTAGGAACTTGTTACACTGTAAAAGTACCCGTTTGAAGTCTAGATTTTTTCTAAGATGATGATACAAGGGTTTTTTAAGGTGTTTTAGGGACCAGATTCGGGTCCCTAGAATTGAAAATCAGGTCCCTAGAGTCAGAGAAAATTATCATCGGGTTCCTGGAATCACAGAAAATCGGGTCCCTAGAATCAGAGAAATCGGGTCCCTAAATATCCATATCGGGTACTTAACATTTTCCTTAAAAAAACCCTGATGATACTAAAGTGCAACTTTTCAAATTAGATTTGGATCTATAGTTTAGAACAGTATGGGTAGAAGAATATATCATTTTCTGTGAAACGCTGAAACTGCTCATCGACAAACAGATGCTAACCACGAAGCTCATGCTAGCAGTCAAACCAGGATCCTGTGACACGATAAATATGCCACCTGGACAGGGTGCTTAGATGAATACAATGATAACATTAGACTGTTCAGCACATTTATGACGTAAATCATTAAAGGATGGTATTGTTCCCTTAACTTGAGTAGTTTAAGTAGTTTTTCCATCTTTGTCACGACGTTGCTAGTTGCACCAAAAAAGCATTTACCAAATTTTATATATTTTTAGCATAAGAACCACCAATCATTAAATTTAGAGTGGTGCCCATGGTACTTTTAAAGATCACTGTGCACAGATGTGGAGGTCAAACTAATTGTTAAATTGTATCTTTCGGTTGATCCTTCAAGTATTGTTTTAAGAACTTTTCATATTATCGCTAATGTTTGATATAATCTAATTAGTTGTTAAATAATAGATTATTTTTAAAATGTTCTGAAGCCAAAGAGGTAACTATTAATTTCCTGGTCTGCGTTCGTTTCAACAAGTTGATAATTAAGATGTATTTGAGGGATGATGAAACGCCGTATAGATTGATAACAATGTTTTGATTCAATGCTCTATGAAATGACATGCTCTAAAGCATTTTGCTCTTATTAGAAAGTCACGGAAGAAAACGAATACGTCAACTANAGCTTTCTTGAAGTGTGTTTTTGGCNGACATGTTCAGAAACATTTTTCACTACACGCGTATTGATCCGTGAATTAGTGGGTTTGCGCACTCCGTGCCTATTTCATGTCAGGCACGTTAGTGCAATCAAGGTTGTGAAGCTGTATCTCCGAACGTGACTGAAAAGAGTCGTTTCTGTCCATATATTTCAGCAGCAAACAAAGCTACGGCTTCGAACAGCCGTCGCTCCTCTTCCACGTTCGCTGTAGTGTACATTCAGAAAGCTCTCAGAACAAGGGCGATAAGCTCTCTGCGAAGGTCTTTCTTATATCCTTGTCCACCAGGGTCTCCCACTTTACTAGGTGGAAATTCCAGGTCGTGCACATATCAGTTGCAGCTGGCGCCTCCCGTTGTCATATAAGTCCACATCACCATGCTGATTATATAATCACTATCTTCCACAAATTTGTGTCGTCTCACGTTTACATTGAAGTATCGTGCATTCTTTAATTTTAACACTTTCACAAGGCATCACTAATTTCATCCACGAATCACCAGCTAATGGCAAGATTCCCGTTTACGCGTGGCTCTCAAGTCTCCCAGAGTATAAGCACTCTGCGCTGTCCCCATTCACTTCCCCAGATGCGTAGCTGTCGTAGTGTGGAGCCTTTAGTTGTGGATAGCTGAAGGGATAGACCAGGGGTCAGCAACCTCTATTAACAAAATAGCCATTCTGCTTCATCTTCCAGCAGATAAAATCGGTGAAGAGCCACGAAACGTTGACACCGTTTTATTTTCATGTGACTTCATAGGAGCATATGCTGAGTTGCAATTAAGATAGTTCTAATAATATTCAAGTAAATATTTAAATTCCAGGTTTTGAGCTACTTTGAAGGAGCTATAAGGCCACATGCAGCTCCGGTGACACATTCTGTCACTCTCTGGAGTTGGGATAGATTGTGGCAAAATTTCCGGTCTACGTGGCCGCGTTTGTGTTGTTTCGCCGCGAGCAGACTGCGCTGCGTATGTTTTTAAATCACGTCGTCTTCAAATCACGTTAAATCCGCGCACTTGTGTGCCGCGTGGAGTTGTCTTCTACTGATTTTTGCTCACTAAGAAGACAATCTTGCAAGCATATGCTTGGGAAACGCGCGTGCTACTTTCGACGTTCGGTATTTTGAGTTTTAGCGCTGCCAGTGGCCAAACCAGCGCACGTTGGATTCGTTGATGACGTTTCCTCTTGTAGTGCCCTGCGGTGGGCTGCAGTGGCCTACTGTGTGTTTCAGGGTTGTAGGAAATACGAATTGGTAGTGTAAAAATTTTACAGTTTTTGTAGTACTGAAATCAATCAGCTGGTAAGTGACAGTGACAACTTTTCGTAGTGAATGGTGCAATGATGGCGAGTCAATGGTAGGACCGTGCGTGATGCCAGGACGGTAATTCTACTTTACATGGTGTGTGATTTAAATATTAATAAAAATTTAATTATGAGTTGTATCTTGATTTCACGTTCATATTGTGTCAGAGTATTAAGAAAACAAACTGTAAAAGGAGCTGTGCAGTTAGTTACAGAAGTCATGATATCTTTTTCTACGGTAGATGGAAAATATTTGATAGCCTTTTTTAACCATGGCTTGACTTTGATGCTACATATGTGTTTCGCGGCATAGTGGATATCCGCGTGGCCCACAATGGCGCTGCAGACCACTTGTGACATTCTCGAAAGGAGTACAGAAAACAAATATAAATGAAACTGAGCTGCCAAGCAGAATAGCTAATGATGTGACCATTGTGAGTTTGTTTCAGGTATGGAAAAGTGTATTTCATATCTCAAATGAAATCAACGACGAAGTTGTGTTGGTATAAAAGCTTACTTAGGGTGAGTTATAGCAGTGTGCAGCTCACCCAAATATGAATTTGTTGGTTATCTTGTTATAGTAAGACTGGGTTTGTGCATACAGCCAAAGGGGAATTTATTGGATGATAATAGAAGAGGATGAAAAACATTTTTTCTAATCATAGGCAACACTTCAACCATAGTTTGTGTTGCGGTGGAAGTGACATGAACAACCAATTCTGTTGCGTTGCGCCAGTTCTGGAANCGGACAAACGTTTTNTGTCATTAATATTTCAGATTCAGTCCAGTGAGCTGAACGGATGATAATAAAAAATGGACCGAGAGAAAAAGCTGATGTACGGAATATTTCAAAATTTGTATTTTCAACTAGCATTCTGGAATTTTATTACGTCCGCACCTTTGCTCGCCGAAAGAAACGAATATGGCGGAATGTACACTAAGGTTTAATAAATTCAGAAAAGCACAAAGACACGACTCACAAAACTCTAATCACAGTTGCTCTTGCAAATCTCGCGCAGAAATAAGTGACACATTGCATGGTGCAACTACCTGCACGTGATGTCATGTGCACAAAATGCTTCTTTGTTTATTTGGTTCTGTGTTTAAAACTATTAGTAGCAATATGACAAATACTTGAATGTCTATTGGCATACGATTGCCAGCGTTACGCAATCTTTCTCAGCGATAGTAATCGAATACCGGTAGTGTGCAGAGCGTGACTTGCATACCGTATGTAAAGCCTTGGTAAGGAAAACTGTGGCTTTCAACTTAAAATTATTGTTTTTGATATAACAAACTTGTAAAATTCGCTCCACTCGCAAGTGCAATCGTAACACTCGCAAGTGCAATCGATGCTTTCTAGATCAGGAAGAAATAGAGCAAGTTGTAGATCTAATTCATAAAAGACTATACGGTTTAGAGAAAATCACTCAACCCAATTAGTCATTACAACTATTTATAAAGAACTGCTCAAAAAACTTGATAATACATTAATAATCTGTTCCTTATTTTTAGGCATATCAAAAGCATTTGAGTGCATGTGATCATGAAATTTTACTTGATAGTAAACTTTATCACTTTGGTATAAGAGGTATTTCGCATAAACTATTCTCAAATTATTTACATAATAGAATGCAGTGCACCAAAATAAGGGCATTTAAATCTTCATACAAAAGGATCTACTGTGGAGTCCCTCAGGGTAGCGCCCTTGCGCCTTAATTCTTCCTGGTGGTATCAATCTTCATTTATTTTAATGTACACTAACAACTGGTTTCGTTATTGCGCGATGGCACTTTGTATTGCTTCTGTTTATTACAAACAAAAAAGCAAATCAAATTGAATTTGTGAGATTTCTGCCAAGAGAAAGGATAAGGTACAAGTGAATGCATGTAGTAAAGTGAAACGTGGATGATACGAATTTCTTAAAAGAACAAATGAATGCATAAACGAATGACACGAAACACAAAATTCTCGACTGTAGTGACTATATAACACAGGATACAGCACAAATTACAGATAAAAAGATGTGGTACAAAACGATGCTGGTACGGCTACAGATCAAAGACAACAATTCATGGACAACGCTTTTCTGCTTAAGCGACACGACGACAGCGCCATTCACTGGTCAAACTTAACATTTGTACAAATATTAATCGTATCTTTGGAGCTAGACAAGGCAGGCGTAATAGTGACAGCGACATAGCGACTCACTCTTGCTCAAAAGATTTATCGTGTTTACTTCGAGATGGACGAGGGCATTTGGGGCATCCCCATCTACGCTACTCACTACTTACTCCGGATCAAAGTTGACGCGGCGGTTGTGGGTATATTGAAATCTCAGGGTGAACTCTGTGAAACTGCGACAGCACAATTTACACTTATCCCTTTCGCTGATCATCATCAGGCCAGTGCTAGCAATTCATTTCTGCCAAAACGTCTTCTAACCAAAACCCATTCTGATCAAACGTCTTCCTTGTTCGAGCGAACTGCAGCGATATTTATAACAATAACGCAGAATCACTAGAATTTGATTAGTTTTTTTGCACTTACGCGTAATTGAAAGCTCTTTTGAAAAACAGCGACGAGACCAAAGAATTCTATATTTATAGCAGTACTGCCAGTTAAATTTTGGAGATTGTAAAATTTGAATCAAATAGCCAAAACAGGTAGAAACTATCAGAATGTAAACGTAACCGTTAACTTTATCATTTAAAAGGTCTGCTTAACTTTGTCATTGAATGACAACTTCATCATGACGTTAGCCTGTTTTCCTAATTCACACCAGAAGAGCAAAACATTTGATCTAACGAACAGTTAGGCTACGATTTTTCTGACTAGCATAAAACAGCAGTGATACTTCCATTACAAGACCACACAGACAAACACGATGATGAAAAGAAAACCACGCAAAGAAAGTGTTTGTCTATATTACTATCTCCAATATAAACAAAACGTTTTACCTCTTTGTGTTAAAAGCGGGGAAACGTTTGCAAGCAAACACACAATGTAAATAAAATCAGCGCCATTTAGTGATAAAGACTTCTAAACATTGCTGTAAAACGATTGCTCATTGGCCAAAATAACTGTCCTATCATGAAAGATACAGTGCTATTGGCTAAATAACTGGACTTTTCAATGTTGTAAAGTGTTGAGTTTTCATCGGCCAACTTTGAAGCAAGATACACTGGATATTACAGGCGCAGACTACGAATACAACCTGATTGTATACCTTGCAAACCGGCTATTTTATTCTTGTGCAGTGAAAGGATGCAACACAGGTCTACAACATAATTTTCCTGAATGCGTTATTACTAGACTATACTAAAAATGCTTACAATGTGGATTCAGTAACGTTAGCTACACAACTACCAATCGTACCAAGGCAAACGCTGACAACCAAGTTACCCACAATGCATTTCGCAAGCAGCAATGGTTGGCTTAGATAACAGGAAGTTATTGGTTGTGGGAAGATAAATTTCTTCAACGTATCAGATAAATATGATTAGTGACAGTTGATTGCATTGATAGACACAGCCCAGGGTGAACAACAAACATCGAAAACTGGCAACGACAGTGTAACAAACACGGGCAACGACAGTGTAACAAACACGGGCAACAACGTTGTACTTGTATAACGCGATGTAGCATTTGCTTCAATATGTGGCCTGCCTTGTTAAAACTTTTTGTATTTTATCTACAAACGTCATCAACGCTTAAATTCGTTTTTCTGTTTACATCGCATCAGGTTTGAAGCTATGCACTGCCAGTTTATTGCTTCTTATCTTCTTGGTGCTTGAGTGCAGACATTGGCAAGCGAGAACGGATCAAGTCCTTGACATACACGAATGTAGCATGACAACCAAATTCTTCTCACACCTAAAACAAAAAGTAAGAAGCTGCTAAAAACACTTCACTTATTTTAATATTCTAATACAGTACATTTGTTACAGATGACATCAAATGGTCAATTCTTGCAAAAGATTTATCTGTAACTAAAATTTCGCTTTTATGTCATTCTTGTGGAAATGATAGAAGTTGAAAAAACACCTCTTGTTTAGTGATCAAAATAATAACTGAAAGACATTTTTAGCCGATTATGTGGAGGTACATCAGCGCAACATAATCAATAAACAAGAAGCAGCAACAACATATTTCTCGCAATATCGAAATATCCTAATGCAACAGTTTGCTTTTTCAGCGTTGCATGCTCATCCTCCCATGCTCCAACAAAGTGGGGAAACCATCTTACAACACAACTCATAGACCAAAACATCTTGCAACAGTGTAGTTTCGTGACCAGAAAATTTGCTTTTGCAACCATCGGCATAATTCATACATGGATCCAGTGCGATGTTTCTGTGCCAAAATTTGTCTCTTAAACAGGGATGCCGTGCAGCAGGTATTTGGATGCCGCGCAGCAGATATTTGAATGCCGTGCAGCAGGTACTATCGCTTTGCGAAAGGGATTGCTTATTTCTTCATGACCTTTTTTTATAAATCTGGAATATGTATGGTAGATTTCATTTGATGAAGTGTTTCTTGTAGATGTCACCCATATCCACAACCTCTTTGCAAACTTTCAGCGTATGATTTTTGGAATTGGGAAACTGATTTGAAATCCAAATAATTTGGTTCCCTTGTGCAGTGACTCTACCTAGTCAATATTGAAATACTTCGCCATTGCGGCAGCGGCTAAGAAGCTACCCAAACTATTCTTTCACAAAAAATAGCGGTCCATTATCGGGCATTGGCGAGTCTTTTGTTTTAAGCCAGGCATATGTTTCTTTGAAACTGTCGCAATTTCATCACCTTCCACTACGTTACATGTAAAACATGCATGTGGTAAATCAAAAACATTCTGAAAACGAAACTCATTGTCATATTTGAAATGAGATATTTCGTACCATTTGGAAATATTTAAAACTGTTGTTCTCTCAGTGACGAACTCATAAAAGACACGTGATCCTTTTGAAAAAGACAACTTTCACCTATTTATCTACCGTCGAAAGAGGAAGCAGGAATCTACTGGGAAGTAGTCAGAATATGTAAGTTTGAAAGAACTTTGTTTTTGAATGACTTCAAGTGCTTTGTGGTTCGTTCTTGTTGGACAGGCAGTATTTTGGGCATGTTTTCTGTTAGATTGCATATAAAGTTAAATCAAATGTCTTTGACGTATACTTTGAATCTATTTGTCGCCGGTGCAACTGAATAGCCAGAACAAACAAAGTTAAATCACTACATGATTGTTACCGTAATTTGTTTTTACCTATTGTACCCTGTCAAGCTTTCATCAAATTGCTGTTCAAAAGAAAACACGACTAGTTTTCAGTTAAAAAAATAAAACACTCTGAATGAAACATGTCGGTGAAACGATTTTCTTAACTTACGTGGTTTTCTGTGCCAGAGACCATTCCCACCAGGTTTTATTGAACAAAAATACTGACAGCAAATTTTTTTAAATCCGTCGCTCCTTTTCATTCTGCTATGGTCAATCTGTAGTCAAATGTTGATACATTGTTATGGCATTCATGCACATTCCGTTATTTTCCTCTATTCTCAAGATCTTAAGGGACAGTGTACTTTAGGTTGGAGGCTACGGTATCAATGCATGAATATGTAAAATGCAAAGCGCAAAATACTCGTAAAAAATTGTGAATATTACTGTAACAACCTGGAAGAAGTTTTTTGATTTTTATCAAAATTTAATTTATATATTTTCTTCGCTTCTACAGCAGGACTTTCTATTGCGCCAAACGTCTTGAAAGCAGCGCACGCATTTTATCGAATGCCGACGGTAATGTTCTCGCCCACGGATCGCCACGTGGGCATTCAGGATGTGGAGGCAAACCTCACTGTCGTATACGCTCAAAGGGAGTGAAGTCCTTTGAAAAGGAACTTTGCGTAAATAGCTCAGAACATCCATGATGTTGGGGACAATTTTAGTACCTCTTCCGAACAAGATAGCCCGAAATTAAGCGGGCGAGGTGGCTTTACCGAAGTAACGTCAGAGACTCCTATGATATGGTTTTTGTTTTGCTGAGTTCAGTTTCGTTACACTAGTTTTTTTACTCGTCTCGGAGTGCCACGAGTGATCTGCGACGCCCATCTCCGCTTGCTTGCGTTGGGGCCTAAAGCAATGGCAACAATTCGAAAGATGATGTCTGTTTTTATTTACAAACGTAATTTTTGCAGTTATTTTAATCAAGATTTTGAATATCTCTATTTTTGGAAAAACATTCAATAAATTTTTGCAATATCTGCGATTTTTCGCGAAAACTGGAGGTCGCCGCTCGAAAAGCAACGAGATGTTGTTTTGTTCTTTCTTTACAACCGTATTTCCGTTTATGCACTAACCAACAACAAAGCAATCTTGAATAAAATAATTAGCTTCCACTTACGTAAGTGTCAGTAGACCATTGTACATCTTGGTTTTTAACAGAAGATTCACTCCACGGCTGTAGCACTGTCGTTGGTTGCTCCACTGAGAAACAACAATTGTAGTTGATTCACTTAAAATAGAGCAGTGAAAACTTAACATGTTTCGTTTTCATTTATTGCCGGTTCTTCTGCGCAATGGCAGTCTGTGTTTACTGGTTTTAAAAGATAACGCAACTTAACGTATGGCATAATCTCACCAAATTATTGTTTATTTACAATCACAGAAAACAACAAATCTTTGAAAAGAGCTTTACTTACATCCCTCGTCATTTTTCGTTACAGTAGGGAAACTGGAAGATATTGGTAAATCATGCAGAAGACCAAAGAAGCAAAGCAAATAGATTCCAATCCACTTGTCCATGCCTTATGTTCGAGCTTTGAACGCTTCTGAAACATTTTAGTTATTTTAGTCTTTCATCTAATACAGCAAACACTTGTTAAACTTATTTTTAAAGCAACGGCATTTACTAGTGAAAATAAAGCGCAATCAGCTTGTAGTTGGCGATTTTTTAATTGTTTGTAATTTGCGATTTTTTAATTGTTTACATAGCTCAGAAATTGAAAGTTCAGATTTTCAATGTATTTGTTTTTGTTTAGCAAACGTAATTGAAACTAGAGGTGCATTTAATAACTTTTTTAATGAAATTTAAATAGTGTGTGCGTCATCTAGTATAAGACACAATATCCGTAATCACAACTCACATTATCAATGTGAAAACATGCAAAAGTTCTGAAATACTGATACGCAATTTCAAAAACTCTTTACCGTTTTGAACAAACAAAATATGGCTGGAAAATTAAAAGACTCACAAGCTTTGAAAAGTAGTTGTTTACGTTTATATTTTGAGAATATTGCCGCCTAGAACAAAGGTGTTACCAACATCTTTTTCTCATTGAAAATAAATTGAAACTTAAATGGGCGTCAGGGATTAAATCCCATTCTCTATAATTACCACATGTCGAAGTTTCGTTGCAACAGACATTGTCCAACAAACGCAACACAGTCATTTACTAAATGTCTGAAACTCCTGGAAAATTGCAAAGTTAAAATTACGTTTCCCTTGCTATAGAGATAAATCCTTTCTCAGCACAGAATGAGACAATAAGATCTTACAGAATATGTGTTTCGCCTACAAAGTAGGCATCATCAGCTTTTATTCAAATAGAATCAAGCGTCTTATTCGTTTCACTTGCTTTAGAACTGCTCATTTTGAGGATGGCAGCAATCGTTATATAGTTGTGTATCTACCAGGAAGTTGGGAAATTTTGAGAAGGTTTGGCGCATTTCAAGGGAAAACAACACTGCAAACAGGAACTCACAAGTTCCTCTTGGAATTCATCAAANAGTTGTAAATAAAACATCTCTTTGNTGAGTGTAAGCACAGATTTCATTGCCATTTTAGCAAAACCAAACTATTTTAAAACTGCAGATGACGTTCATTTAAGCACGATGTNGCGACGATGTACACCACTGAAAATAGATCTTCTGCCCCAGCAAGGGGAAACGAAATTGTACTATCTAAACTTCNTTTGTAAAAGAACTATATGGCAAGGAAAATTATTTGAAAAAGATAGTCATAGCAGCGTAATATTTACTTAGAAAAATAATGAAGTGTCCGACAAAACCTCGTTCTACCATAAAGCCCATTGCTGTCGTTAAACTTAAATTAAAGTTGACAAACGTGCATGTCTTCATGGTTTTATTCATCCCATACAGAAGCACTCATATACTTTGGGTTTGACGTGTTTCGCTTCTACTAAAACAGATCATCATTCTGACAGAAAAAATAAATGCGAATGAGATTGGTAAAAGCGAGAAGGGGTTAGTATAAACAGTTGAACAGATCTTTTGACTTCATCCTATTTTAAATTTGAAAAGCTTTTCCTTCTTTCGCTTTGAAAGCGTGTTTTGAAACAAAGCTCAATACAACTAAAGTAAAAGGCGTAAACATTGATGATATAACTGTTTCACATCATCAATGGTGATACGTTCGAAGTCCACAAATTTGGATTTCGAAAATTCAGTGCAGTTATACCCAAAAAGATATGTCACGTTAAGTGTTTGCGTTAAGGTTGGTTCGTTGTACGTTGGATTGGCTTTAATCGCAAGAAATCAATTTGTGTGTTTCGATCGTTTGTTCTGAAGCTCAGGTTGCTTCAGGGTTTTGTTGGAAGGCGGATTGCAATAGCAGTTCGGAATGCATTTGCTGAGAAAAATGTTATGCCCAGGCCTTCAATGCACAGGCACAAAATAGTCTCCCTAGCATAATGACTTGCTCTAAAGTTTGAACTAGACAAAAGATTGAAATGCCCAGTAATATGACTAATTCACTATTGTCACAAGTGATTATCAAGGCCTGTAGATTAATACTGACAAACGGGAAAATACTACGCTATTTATACCCGTATTTATTTTCCTTTCAAATTCAATGTCCACTGTATGGTATTCTTAGCAATTGAACCGGATGGTAAATTCTGCTCCGGGAAAGCCCCATCGTTTGAACAATGACGCAATGTTTTGTCACTCGCTCACGCCGTGATAGTGTTGCTAAGAAGTATTGAAGGATAGAACAGATTTCAAGATCAAATATCGTGCGAAGAAACGGAAATTCTTGAAGTTTTCTCCCGATTTTGTTGCTTGTCCCAGCAGACCAGCATTTGTCATCGACAGAAAAATTTCTTTTTATTTTGAACAGTATGTGACGTTTAGTTGTTTATCTCTGCTTAACCCATGCTTCTCTGGCATGTGTTTTAATGAAAGTCTTCGTCAGGGTTAAAGCATTTCCGGCAAAGTTCATGAAAAACATTTTGAGTGTGCACGAAACACTAATGCACACATGCATCCACTATACTTGCATTCTTTGCTTCTCTTTCAAAGGCAACGGCTCCTAATATGTATGAAACAGATGTTGAAACACTAACGGAAAAGTTCTTTCATTCGAACAATTTTCGCAGCTCGGCTGGAAAAATTTGCTATTTTCCAGGAGTTTAGGACGATCTTCTATTCGAGAAAGACGTGCTTGCGTACTTATTGCCTCATGCTTAGACCTCCTCAGACAATTTTGATTTTCATCATGTTTTTCAAGAAGCCATAAAGCACTAGAATAGCCGAAACGGTCATTTTAACATTTTGCATTTTCAAAATATCACATTCCTCGACTTTTGCTAACTATGACTTCGACGTTATCCATACAAATTTTAAGTTAAACTACCCATTCATTTCATCTATTGGGGATATAGCTCGAACAGCCAAAAACGGTCATTTTGACCGCTAAGAAGAGAAAGGTTAGAAAAGAACTTCCACCATCTGTAAAAATAATACAAGTAGAAAGCTTTGAAATGCACTGATGATAATAACAGGAGTTATCGAAACGTTTGCAATATGTCGTTTGTATCGTTTTCCTTGGCCGTGATTTTGATTATAAGGCTATTTATCACTTCCGCTTTTCATGCACCAAAGTAGAAAGGTATTTTCAAACCTACAACTGAACTCAGACAATATTACCTCGTGTAACGAAGAGTTAAAAAAAACTGCATCTGAACAAGCATCAAATAAAACCACCAAGAAAACTATAAAGCGGAAACAGAGTTAAGTGGCAACGAACTGCACAGAAAACAAAATTGCAGAATGCTGGCATATATACAGCAAAATAGTGCGCGGTTTGTGCACAGTTAAAAAAGTGGTTGCGCCCGTCACATGTGCTGCGATAAATGGACATAATAACTTAAAGTTGCACGTGCACGGTGATAAATTCAGTGTAAATTTCCAGTTACAAATAATTAAAAATAATTTTTGAGTTGAAATTACTGCCGCGACAGGATCATACGAAAACTTGATAAAATAGAATAGGTCGTTCTCTTTGCACTTACGATAGGTCGTTTACTACCTTCAGTCACATCTTTAGGCCTACCTGTTCAGTATGAAAAACTTTTTTTTCTTCAAAAAACCTGAATCAGATTGTAACTAACTTTATTGCTGTCTAAACGAATCTGAGTCAATGCCTTCAAGGAAATTTCCATGCTATAATTCAAATTTATTTTCCAGTTATACGTACATGCACGACGGTGTGTGTTCAGGTACAGTTTTCGAGGATCTTGTATTTGTATCGCAGAGAATATAGTTTATGCTTATCAGGTTCAAGTGATCTGTAACATCCAAGATATCTCTTGCTTGACGAGCGTGACTGATACAGTATCCTCATGAACCCTTAAAAGATTAAATGATTAGTGGGGCTGTGCGACTCCTGAAGGCACAACTCCCAAAAACATAGCTCTTCGTTCTGTAGCTAATGCAATAAGCGTCAGCATGAACCTTTTAACGATAAGCATGGCATTGGTGCAAATGTAGACCAAGCCAGGAAATAGTCTGAATCAGACTTTTATATACGGGCTGTAATTTGTTGAGTTTAGTTTTTTGTCAGTTTTTTTTTGTGTTCTATAGTTTTACTTTGTAATAAAATATTATACCATTTCATTTGAAACATACTTTTTCTCAGTTTGTTTTCATTGTTGGTAGCTCAAGATTATTGATTTTTGTTAATAGAAAGTTTAAACCTAGCTTCAACAAAAGCATTAAGAACGCAAGAAATAAAATATAAAAATTTCAATTCTTTTTTAATGCATTCCCTTATTAAATAACACACGCGTGAATCATGAGTAAATTTAATGCTTTTTACTCTAACCGAAAGTCAAACTTTACAATGTTAATTATGGCGATAGAAAAAGGAGGGGGACTAAAACATCAATAACAAACCCAGAGATCACGAATTTTCAAGTACATTGGATCAGTGTTTTCCAAGATTTTCTCTTTCTCTTGCGCAAACCAGACAGGGATCGTGATAAGCGACATAACCCGTCATGTGGTTTGAGTTGGGCGCGTTGTCTCATTGCCTTGAGTTTACACTGATTATAAAGTTTCTGTGCTTTCACTGGAGGCAACAATTTTTTTCTGAGTTCGATAATATCATCATTTGGTTGACATTGGTGCTATCATTGTTCACTTGTTGTTTCCAAAACACAATTTATATTGTTCTTAATTTTTTTCAAATAGTTCTGTAGTCTACTTGGAAAATAGGGATATATCTCTTCGCCCGGCAAACGTTATGACCCATTGGTGGGAACACTGTCCTGGTCGATAAAATCGCTTACATTTCGAAAATCGTTAATGTTACGAAGTTCAACACAACAAAGCTTACACTAGCGAGCTTTAAACGCTCAGGACAGAAATAACTTGTGGTTTGGTTCGCAGTTCTTTTGCCAGCTTTGCTCTCGAAATTTGCTGTTTATTATTCTTAACGGAAAATGCAACTGTAGTCGTGCTTCTGTCAGTTGTAAGGGTGGCAGAGTTAGTGAATATTTCATATTTTTGTGCAATCCACTTGTTTTTTTTAAATGGTCTACAACGACGTCATTTGTTTACCTTGACTGAAAAGCATCCATCAAGCCAAAAATCTGAAAGATTTTTTACAGTTTTCTGAATATAACTCAGCAACAACTATGGGCGCCNGCAGGAGTGGACAAAATGGCCATATCCCCCCTGAAGCTTGGGACTAAGAACCAAGCATTTTTAGAAAACGTGAAGTCAGCAGTTAAATTCAGANTAATTGNTTTAATTCTTGCAATGGCGGTTTNTTTGCCGGTACAATACTCACACTGCACAAAAGGCAGGTTCAGTTTGGGACATCTGTCACCCCCAAACGTCTGTGACTCCATGTTAAAGTTGCGCCCCTCTGCTATAAATGTGCCTCTTTTTGGTGCTTAACGAAGTAGAAACAGAACTTTAAAATATTATATTAAACAAACAATGCTTTGCACATCGTTGAACTTCAAGACTCACGTGCCGGACTTTGATCCAGCCTCTTGTCGATTGGAATCAACAATGCTATTTTTTCGTAATAATATTATTGTTCTTACAGCACCTGTGCTGTGCAAGTTATTCACATTATCATATCCACATTGTGTTGAGCTCTAGATTGAACTACCTTTGTTAGAAAAAATAGACACAGCCAGCAATGCAAGTTATTTGTTGAACTGGTTCCAAATAACTAGTTGAATTTGACATACAGGTGTGGGTTGAATTTCCTAAAAAGACGTTGTTTGGCTTTAGCCGACAAGCATAAGTCTGATGTTAGCTTACCTGCACCAAAGACATTTCTCTTCTGTTCGTAAGAAAATGAGCTAAAGCTTGTTGCTTGTAACCTAATTACTACGCCATATCCAGCAGCCACTTTCCCCATCATACCTCCATTTTTGTTCTATATAATATAATTGCAACCTGGAACGCAACTCTGAAGTCTGGAAATACAACACGGAGCTGCAGCAGGTCATGTGATTTGACAGGTGTCCAGATCGACTGCGTCACAGGAAGCGAAAGCAAAACTGAAAATTGCATGCCTTGATTCCAATAGCGTATCTTCCGTCCAGCATATTGCAAGCAAATGTTTCCAGGTGAAATGATGAAAAAGACTAAAGCAAGATTCAGAAAAAGGGTCGGGTACTTTTTGGCGCCGCCGTTTTGACAACGACTATTTGGCGCCGGCCTTTTGGCGCCGAGCTGTTTTGGCGTTGTGTTGTTTCGGTGCTGGGGTGTTTTGGCGCCAGCCAGTGCAGACAAGTTTGTGTAATAAAAGTGAGACATAGAAAGGTTGGTCAAAGTAAATAATAGATAAAAGTTTGAAAACATGATAAAACTGTGATATAGATTGTGAGCTAGACCTTGCAGATATTCAAGTGGTGCCCGTGAATCATGCGGAACATGCAAATGTATGTTACTCGACGTTTATTCTGTAATAGTGCATACAACACAGGGAAAACCCTCCATGCCTTCTTGACAAAATGACATACACTTGATAAAACAATGGAGGAGACATCTCAAAAGTCCCGTCTGCATACCACACTTCCGACTCGCGTAAAAATACTAACCAGCTTTGCCTACCAAAAATTAGTATTCTCTCGTCTTCTTGTCTACTGTCACCAAATTTTTTCACTTTGACCAGCGATTGTCACATAGCATTTTTAATTGTTCGGAATCACCAATTCCTTTGAATTTACAGGGTTGGGAGGAACACACTTAATAGATTGAGCTTTCTTCTTACGATTTTTTTAAAGCATGTGAGTTAGGATGTTAGCCTTGCGCAGCTTAAGAAATATTTTCAATACATCTGCTTGTAATTGTTGACGGCACTTCAAGAGTTTCTTCAGTTTTACGCTTCAAACTTGTTTTGATACAAGCAACCTCAACAGCTACTGCTGAAGCCCCGCGAGTCTTCATGGACTTTCTTCACTACTTCGTTGTTTCTAGTGTGAACATGCCCTTTACATTCATAGTTCTAGAGCAGGGTTGACGAACCCATTTGCTATCACGGGCCACTTTCTCCGCTGATTAAGCTGGCCGCACAACTTTTTTGTCATGCTATGAAACCTGTTAAAAACGAAAAAAATTGTTCATCAACAGAAACAAACAACAAACGAAACTAATAAAAGCGATGCGAACCATACAGCTGAAGTTACTTAACGCAATATTGAAGCATGAAATAATAAAATAATAAAGAAGCATTTAATGAAATTTTTTGCTCAGTGAGAAATTTGGAAACTTTTTTGCTTTACTAAGCGCTTAATATTAGGACGAACTGACGATGTGGCAACTCTCAACTGCGTGCTAAGATTTTCGCCTGTTAGCCTTGACCTCTAACGACTTTTTGTGATGTTCATTTTGGAAAAAAATTGTTCGCATAGATATGTGCTTCCAAAAACAGATGACCCTTTTAGAGCGCTAGCTCTCAAGTTTGGAAACTCTTCCTTTCATACATAAACACGATAAAATTCAAACAACGGCTTGTTCAGATACATCGCTTTCAGGGTGTCATCACTTTGTAGTTTTATGAGTTCGAGTTGGAGCTCAGAGGATGCAGAAGCAGGTAACACTGAATGGGATAGAAAAGATATCAAGCTCCAGCTGCTTGCTTTTGATATCATGAAATCTAGCATTAACGCTTTCCAAGAGACCGGAACATTCCAAAGCATATTGAGCACAAGAAGTTGGATTGCATTTTTTCAACGTGGGAAAATGCGTGCAATCGTTATCTATGAACTGATTTTCCCAGAGACTCAGCATTGACGTGAAAGATTTGATCTTGGAAAACAGCGAATGCAGTAGTATCTGGTCCTTGAAGTTGCACTTTCAAGTCGTTTAAATGCTTTGTGATATCTACCATAAATCCTAAGTCGCACAACCAGTTTTCATCCTCCAGCTCAATCAAAGGACATTTCTTCAAATTTCTAAACTCATTCATTTCTGGCAGAAGAGAATAAAAGCGCCCAAGCATATTCCCACAACTCGCCCAACGAACAGCACAGAAATAAAGAAGATCATCATAATCAGCGTCAAAGCCTTTGAGAACTTGTTTAGAAGCGGGTCAAAGAAAGTTCAAGACTGCTGGTCTCGCATGAATGCTTCGCGGGCCGCATGTTCGTCACTTCTGTTCTAGAGGCAACGACGTGTGCGTGATAGTGACCAAGCAGATAAGCGCTATCGCCAAAACAGCCCAGCATCAAAACAGCTCGGCGCCAAAACAGCTCGGCGCCAAAACAGCTCGGCGCCAAAACAACTTAGCGCCAAATCGCCGGCGCCAAAACGGCGGTGCCAAATAGTCCCTTTCCCAAAATAGCGCGCAGACTACAGTAACAAGCACACGCTAGTCTATGAAACTGCTATCACCAGAACCAAAAACGAACTAACCCCAATTATAAAACGGCTGACTGCGAGCAGGGGGGGAGGCGAGCCGCCCCCATTGGTAAGTTAAATGTAAAAACCTGCCCCCACTGGCAAGCTAAATGCAAAAAACGCAAAACATGGGCCTCTTTTATCTGACATTTTGATATTTGATATTTCATATTTTTTTGGTTTCAGTAGGTTGTTGTTTCTTGCGTTTTTCGGGGTGTTTTCGTTTTTTTAGCTAGTAGAGACATCCACGATTTCCAGATTCGCTATCATTTCTTAACTTTTTCTCAGAGTGTCGGCTAGTACTCCGCCTATGGTGGCCAGGGGACCCACTTCAACTAATTTTTGTCCCTCCTGGATCAAACCTCTAGTTACACCACTGGCTGCAGTATTTAGCAGTATAAAGCGTTATCTAGCAATATGTCGCACCATGCAGCAGTGTGCAGGAGAATATAGCACAATACAACAGTATGTATCAGTACGCTGCAGCATATAAGCGCTTTCCAAGTGTATGTTGCAACATACTAAAGCATTAACAGCATCTAGCTGAATGCAGCAGTCAATAGCAGTATGTAGTACTGTGCTGCAGTATGCAGTAGTAAAAGGTAAATATGTGCTATTGTACAGCAGTATTTCTTACTGTGCTGCAGTATTTTCAGTATGCAGCAGCATATAGCACTAAGAAACACTATGCTGCTGTATGTAGCACTTTAAAGAGCTACTTAGCAGCATGTAGCACGGTGCAGCAGTGTGCAGGAATGTATGGGGCGATGCAGCAATATGAATCAGTACGTTGCAATATGTAGCACTATCCAACTGTATGTTACAGCATATTAAAGCATAAACAGCATCTATACGTATGCAGCAGTTAATAGCAGTATGTAGTACTGTGCTGCAGTATGTAGCAGTAAAAGGTGAGTATGTGCACTTGTGCAGCAGTATTTAACACTGTGCTGCAGTATGTTTTAGCATGTAGTAATATGTAGCAATTTAGGCTTTGCAGCAGTATACAGCAGCATCCAGCAGTAGACGACACTATGTAACACTGTGTTGCTGTATTCCGCAGTATGGAGCACAGGTCTACTGGTGCTAGGTTGCACTATTCTCATGCATAGGGATAAGTAAATTGCGATCAATCGCTTGTGGTGTTTATCACTTGCTACCTGTGGGCGCCATCTACCGGTAACCACTTTATTAACATGTGGCGTCATCTTCAAGCCGCCACGCATGGATCCTGTTAATAAAGACTGAATTTATTTAGTGCCTTCTCAAACATCTTTTGGTAGTCATGATTTTCTTGAAAAATAGTATTTGACGAATTTTCAGTTTAAATGGACAAATATTTCAGTGGCAGATGGGATCACGGGTCTCGCAGCTATGATGCACCTTCTGTGCTTCGAAAGGATTTTCTTCCCATTCTAATAGGATATTACACAAAAACAGATGAAACGTAAAAACGAAAACTGACGTTTCGTTGATGGTGCAGTCAACTTCATCAGGGCGAAAACAAGAGTGACAAGTCATCTGCCATCCAACCATTGAGCGGAGTAATGCCTTAGGTATAAAAACTTGCAGGGCGTAATCATTGGATCTGATGATTTGACGCGGAATAGCAAAGGGAACAAGGAAATTAGCGTGAAGAGATATTACTGAGAAAATTAATCAATACAATTAGAAGCACTGACGAAACGGTGAACCAGTAATGGAACATGAAATACTGGGCAGGTATTCAAACGAATAAAATTTTGAGCGTTATCATTTCTTTAACAAGAAACGATATATATCCGGGAACATGTCGGAAGATTTATCATTTATACTTGAACAGTCAGTGTTTAAAACAATAAGATTCTATAAAACGACGTTTATGAAAATCACATTCAAATTCCAAAACCTTCGACTGTTGCCAATCCATGGAATGGCCTAGGTCGAAGACATGTCGTGTTAAAGCACTCCTGTCAAAGCGTCTGTGTTTAACATCAGCCATATGTACTTCGTGTCTAGTTTCAAAACATCGTTTGGTTTCCCCAATCTAACGTTTATGACAATCGTGACAAGGAATCGAATAAGTCACTCCTTATCTTAGATTCTTGTTGGTTGCATTTTTGGTTGAACCTAAAATGTCTCCAATTTTTCGAATAGGCTTCGAAACCATTTTGATATTATGCGATCTTAGACAACGTTTTAACTTTTCAGTCAGTCGAGGATAGTATGGTAGTACTGCTTATGGTAGTACTGCTATGCTCCGTGTTTCTTCTTTCTGCCTGGATTCGCAACGTTTGTTGGGGAAACGTATCATGCGTTCAGGGTACCCATTTTCAATAAGAGATGTCTTGACAATTGCTATTTATACCTGTCTGTTTTTTCGTCGTTGCAAATGGTATCAGCACGATGTAAGAGTGTGTTTACAACAGAGCGCTTGTGTTGGAATGGATGTTCTGACTGATAGTTTAAGTATCGACCAGTATGCGTTGCTTTGCTGAACACTGATGTTCTGATTTGTCCCACCGTTCTTTTCTTCACTAATACATCCAAGATTGGAATAGAGCCATTGTTTTTTGTTTCCATGGTGAACATTATGGATGATTCAACTTTGTTAATATGGTCAGCAAAATTTGCCAAATGTTTTTGCTTAATCAAAACAAAGATTTCATCTACATATCGTTTCCACAAGCGAGGAGCACAGAAGGATGTTTTTATAGCTCTAGATTCTGTCTTCCATTACTATATCGGCAACGGCTGTCGAAACAGGTGAACCCAAAGCCGCTCCAAAAACTTGTTTATAGTTCTTACCACGAAAG